>Ga0157357_1000251_pt1 | contig 22436 bp, 26 predicted proteins | sample AttcapACBM1_FD_111485 | JGI IMG/M metagenome (GOLD analysis project Ga0157357, IMG submission 111485) | Fungus gardens microbial communities from leaf cutter ant in Botucatu, State of Sao Paulo, Brazil - Atta capiguara ACBM1 | ecosystem: Host-associated > Fungi > Mycelium > Unclassified ... | reverse complement strand
TTGATCAGGAGAAAGAACCTTGTATTAAGGTTAACACAAGAGAACTTGGTAGAGAGCTCTGTACAGAATTGTCTACCTTATATACTAAAACCTCATAGTCCATGCTAACTACTTCTAGCCTACCCTAAATAGCCATGTATTTTACACATTTATATGATATCATCCTTCTAGAACCTTTTATGTTTTTCTATGCATCTCATGACTTGTGACCACATCATCTGATGTGACTGTATGATTTTGTCACTCTAACCCTAACCCTAAGTTCTAAAAATAGAAAAATGGAAAATAAATCAAAAGAAAAATGAAAATAGAAAAGAAAAGGAAAATAAATTAAGTCTACTGCTTTCATCTTTGACAGTTAGAGCTTGGAGTTAGAAGTTATGGATATGGCTGAGATGTTGTTGACATATAATTGAATATGGTAGATTTTGGGATATTGGTTTGCAAAGGAGATAGATTCTGATAGCCCAGTTACAAGTCCTACAAGCTCTACATTATAGATTTTGATTGAGCCCCCAAAGCTAAGTTTTTGGTAGAAGACTTCTCTTTTCTAGCAGTACCTTACTACTACTAATCCAACTCAGTGAAATCAGTTGAGAAAGGATATTTGGGAGCCATCTGAGTAAGTAAGGAGTATTTCTGGATAGTATTGTGCTTAGTTGACAAATCTGTTGTGGCAAGCCACTACTTTGTCTTTATTGGTAGTAGATTAGTAAATTGTGAAGTATTTTCCATAGTCTAGCTGTGTTTTTCACTATAAAGAGAGAAGAAAAGAAAAGATACATTTATGAGATAATAAGGTGAATATAGCTGTTTTTTGTAGTTGTGTTGGTTTGGACCTGCAGTTGTGTTTAGTAGGGAGAGAAGAAGGATTTGAAAGGCTTTGACCATTGTACCAGTTGTCAAATAGTTATTAGAGAATGGAATTGTTAGTACTAAGTTTGTTAAAACAGATGGCAGTATGTCTAGTAAGAGAGTCCAGATATAGACTGAGAGAGAGAATAAATGCTTCTAGTTCTAATGCATGAGTAGGGATGGCTGTATATATTAGGTGGAGTGCTCTATTTTGGACTTTATTTAGTATTTAAATATGTTTCTGTTTTCCTATCCACTGGACAGCACTAGTATAGGTAATAATAAGAAGAATGCATATATGGTAGAAAAGGCAGAGATAGTAGTATAATAAGCTCCAGACAGTATTGAAATGTATGCAACAGCATTCTCAGTCTTTACTACCATTTTGGTGACATGGTGGTTATAGAGAAGTTTGTAATCAAAGTAGATCTCTAGCCAGCAGACTGTTGAGCCTACTAATATTATGGAGATAATGCTATTACAGTTGATGAGGTTGATGTGAAGTAATATTTTGTCTTTTTTTCTCTGAGTATAGTGTATTAGTTCTCTTTTATCCTTATCAGAGAAGAGTCTAGCTGAGTGTAACTATTGGTCTACCAATTGATAGGCCTTAGTAAGTATATAGTTGTTGGTGTCTAATGAAAGAGAGGAGACAGTTAGCTTTCCATTGTCTACATACATAAGAATAGGAACATGAGTAGGATAGTTACAGGCATGGTTTTCTGAAATCTTGATAGGATTGGTTAGTGTTTCAAAATATCAAGTAGGCCTGCTGAGTAAAAAGAGGTGAGATAGGAGATCCTTATGGAATGCTATTTTTGACTAGTTTCATTTCTCCTTAGGTACCATCAAGACATACTGCTGTCTCTTAGTCAAAAGGAAAGTTTGCTATCCACTTTACTAGTTCAAGAAGAATGTGACATTTTTTTAAATCTCATTTCATTGAAAAGACATTTATGATTGATAAAGTCAAAATAACCTTTGATATCAAAAGTTAGTATGGAGATGGCTAGGCCATGGTTCCATGAGTTGTGAATATCATGTACAAAGATGAGAATAGTATTTGAAGTAGAGAAGTTAGCTCTATCTCCAAATTGAGAACCTGAGATAAGATTGTATTGGCCTGTAAGATAAGTTAGTCTACTGGCTACTACTTTCTCAAGTAGCTTGCCTATATACTCAAGAAGTATAATGAGGTGGTATGCTCTAGGTTGAATATAATTAGGTTTGTTAGGTTTCTTGAGTGCTACTGCAATTGCTCTTTGCCATTGTAGAGGGTGGTATTTATTAGCAAGGCACCAATAGATAAGCATGGTTATCATATTTCCCACATGTAGCCAGGCCCACTTGAGCATAATGTAGTTAATCTGACTGGTGCCAGTAGCTATGTTTGAGCTCAATGAGAAGAGGGCTTCCTGAACCTTTGTGTAAGTAACTTCTTTGAAGGGGATTTTGTTATTTTGTCTACATGATAGGTCAGCTTCAATGGAAATAGAAAGAGGGGAAGGTTTTTGATAGAGAGTTGCTTTGAGGGTTTTGTACTTTTCTTTATGTGTGATGACAGAAAACTGTCCTGGTCCTCTTGATATTGCTAGAATAGGTTAGTTTCTATATCCTGTTGTCCATTGGTGAATCTTCCACACCTTGTCTGCTACTGCTTTTTCTAGAGTTTTGTTGGCCCACATTCTCTTTGTGTATTGGACTTATCCCTTGAAAAGGTTGCATGTCTATTTTATATCTCTGTTTAGGTCTGAGCCTCAGAAACCATATGTTTTAAGGTATTCACATTAAAGCTCCCAGAGTTGTCATATGTAGGCAGCTAGTTCAGTGAGAGTCTTATTCCACCATGGTTTGGCTGTTGGGCTGGGATTGCACTTCTTTGTCACTTGCTTATTAGTACATATTATTGCTGTTGAGAGAGCCAATACTACATTTTTGAGGTCAGTAGTGGAAATAAGATTATTGGTATTCATTAGCACATTTAGGGGCCCTCAGAGATGTTCCAGAATTTCCACAAAAGCTGTAGACCATGTGTTTTTGTTAGTATCTTGAATTATCTTGATGGTTGGTGACAGAGGGGGTGAGAAACGAGGTGGGCGTACTATTCATTTAGAAAGGGTTTTTTGCATGTCTGCAAGGGCTTGTTGGGCAGTCCCTTCAGTTATCCTGTTCAGGTGTCTTTGCTGGGTGCTCTGGAGGATGTTCTCAATTGAGGGGGTGGTGTCTGCTAGTAGTCTATATCAGTTGATGTTGTTGGAAGATGTTGGAACAGGGGCTGAGTTGTTCCCAGGTAATGGTTTGGCACTCTTAGGTTTGAACCTTGACTTTGTCTTGTCTCGTAGGTTTAACGAAGGAAATGAGCAATAACGAGTGACATGGACAAATGTAGTTGTGCAGTAGTAGAACAAAGCGCTTAATAGAATCTGGAGTTCACGGATAAAGTCGTTAACTATTAGGATGTACTAAGGAGAATACAATCGTACCTGGAGTTCATGGATAAAGTCATAAACTCCCAATTACAGAGTAAACTAGAATATATATATCTCAGAGATTGTCTTGACACAGCCTGGCGAACGACCTATGATTGTCGGAAAGTCTTGGTGTGTGGGAGTAGGGTTCTGTTGGCCTGTTATAGTCTTATATAGATTAGCTGCAAGAACTGGGATGTGATCGTCCGCGGCAAAGTTTCGGCCTGTTAGTGTAAACAATTTCTCGGTCGTCGTGAGGGCGTCTTGTAGGTGTTCCAAGATTTTAGTTCTTAGGGCACCATGTGTTTCCGTGCGTCCAGAATTTCCTTGCGGGTTGCTCTGAGTGCGGTGGGAGCGTGTAGGTGTGGCGAGGGGACTGTCGAACACGTCAGAGTTGGGTCTGACGTGTTCCTGTTCGCTGACATCCCCATCGGCTGTGTCGGAATCATACCTGTCCGTGTCTGATGCCCAGCTCCTGCGTCTTCTAGCCTTGGGGGTAACGGGAGTAGTGGGCTTCGTGGACTGCTTTGGGAGGGTTGCTGGGCTGGGCTGGTTTGAGTTCGCTTGTGTCGGTGATTCTCTCGAGCCCTGCGTTATTTTATGATTGCTTGGTGGGGGGACGGTGTGCACTGAGTGAGTGCATCTCCCATGCCTCTAGCATATATCCTTGTGAGGCGCCGTGACTAAATTAGCGTCATGACCTATGCTCTCATCCGGTATGCCTTGTAATTATCTCATGTTCATCCGCAGTGGTAGACAGATAAAATGCGACATGCCCAGGCTCTCACCCACCATCTCATACCCGCCTGGTGCACAAGCCACTCTGAGATCCATAATAATGAGAGAGCCGATGAGCTTGCCAAATCAGTAATTATTCTGCCCGGAATATCTACGCCGTGCCCGAGAATGCATCAGACCCGGAATAAGCCTGGAAGAATCATCCACAGCAGAGCTGGGGGACTTTGAGCTGGGAGCGCATCCTGCTCATGCGGTATGCCTCACCGTTACGAGGATCACCGTCACATTCCAGAGGAGGCCTCACCTTGCATATATCCCCAGACATCCTAGGGACTCACAAAGATGCTTTCAGAATTTTTGGCTAGATCGGGTGCCTACATCCTGGCATGACCATCCATCCGACATCTGTTGACAATATACCCCCGGAAAACGAGGGGCCTGAGGGAGAGCCACCCATTTAGCCGCAGTGAGTATACGGTACCATGTTTATACTTCCTCCCTTTCTGTTGATACACCCCCGACATTGAGCTTTGTAGACTAGATCCTCCGATATTGCGTAGCCATTGATCAATTGGTACAGAAGCATCCTTGCAAGGTCCCAAGAGCTCAGAACTCTTGTACTATGAACGTACAGCGGCTCACTAGCAGTGATAACGACAACTTCAAAGCACACCAAGTTTCGGCTTCAGGTAGACGCACATCGCGGCGTGTGCCACGTTTAAGATACCCAGACGCTCTCATTGGCCATTGATCCGGTTGGTCCAAAACCACACGTGGTCTTTGGTCCTATAGATACGTCATAGCACTGATAATCTCAGGATAGCATGTTATGGGCGAGGCAGAACATGATGGAAGATGGCGGCTAGTCGAAGATTTTATATACCTTTCTGTCCGAACCCGGTTTCTTCTACATTCCACCCCGAGAACACGGAACTGCTCGATACGATAGTACTAGCCAGACGTGAATAGGGTACATTTCTTTTTCGCAATTTCGAGCCCCGCGAAACGTCTTTCAATGCTAAACCTTAGAACACCGATCATCAACGCACGACTGGACGTCATGCCCCCTATTTCCGACTTCAACTTCATGGTTACTGGCATTGCAACCTTTGCCACAACCGTAGGCTATTCATATGCAAGCTACAAGTTCAATCCTACAACGTGGGTATTGTTCTTGAATCAGCTTTATCCCAAAATTGATCTGTCACCAGAGAGAGCCGACCAGTAGATAACATCGAATCGAAAAACGAACGAATATCGGAGAAGGATCGAGTGATCAAGAAGGACTCCATCGATGCCGGCCCTTTAAGCAGTACATCCGCACGTGTACCCACTCGATGGGCATCACTCAAACGCAAAGAACCTCACGACGGATTTGATGAAGACGATAATGTGCGTAGGGCAACTGTGACGTCTCTTCTCATACCACAATCATATAACCTAACAATACTCAGCAAAATCTTGGATATCCTCATGTCTGTCTCTAATTTCCTATTTAAAGATATTCTACAGATGCATTGACATTTGAATCCCAGAATTTAGCCAACATTTATCCTCGCAAGCGTTGCCGTCCACCTTCACCAGAGAAAGATGAGGTTCTGTCACCCTTGTCCTCTTGAGTTCAAAAATTGTGGCTGAGTCATAGTTTAGATTGTCACTAGACAATTCACTCCCCTGATTTTAGAAGATCCAGCCATCAACGATTGGGCCCTAGCTGTAAGTGCCGACATGGTGGTTGTGAGTTGGCGAGAGTTTTTACCTGATGATAACTCAAGCCTAACATTGAGCCTCCTCGAACACCATCTCCAGGAACTGGGACTGCCTCACCTGCCACTGAAGGCACGAAAAGTCCCTTGTTGGAGATGCTTCCCATTCTTCCAGTCGACGATGGTCCCAGCCAGAAAGTCACTTTTGGACTCGACCCCGCGGAAACAGGAGTTGTTGCACTCACCGATGACCAGTCTCCGATCCGCAGAGTACCGAATGCTGAAACTGAATCCAGAGCAATCGAGCCCTCTGCCCTCAATGGATCAGAATCTAGTCCTTTCAGGAAAGCTTCTACTTTCACACATATACCATCTTTCCAGAAGATATCGTTACAAAAGTCCATCACACCATCATTTGTAGTTAAATCACACATCTTTCATCAATTTACATTGACATATCAAGATAGACGGCACACGGGTTTGCTGATTTTGCCATGAATCAAGCGTCATTCAATACGTTCTCAACCTCACAAGCAATGCCTCAAAGGTCCAGCCGTCCTGTCTGGCTAGCACAAGGCGACGATATCTCGGATGACTCAGGGCGTCTAGATATAAAAGAGAACGTCGTGGGACAGGCTCTGGCCAAAGCCACAAGCAAATCAACAGCAAAGCCAATCACCAACCGTTAGTATCGCCTCAAACTACGTATCCTGGTTCAAGCCCTCGTTCTAATTCTTATCCTGCCACTTTCATTATCGATAGGAGTCACAGGAGAAGAAAACGAAGACGTTGAGATGGAGCTTAATAGTGTCAAGTTATATATCAAGCGTGGGGACAAGCCATTCACTGAAGGCATAGTTGGACACTTCAAACTACTCAAAGATCGAACAACCCTGGATGAGCGACTGTGTAAGCCCTCATTCATCTTTCCAGATCGTCTCCCTTCAGCTCAGAAAGCGACCAGTATTTCGTCGCGAACCGCTGTGGAAAATATCCATAAATGCCCGCGTCAATAGATCCTTGAGATGCTCGTTCGATCCAACAGATAATACGCTGCGTATCGTCACTCAAGAACCTAGGACTGACGGATTCATGACGTCTGCGTGCCAGGAATGCCTGGAAATCGTTATTTATGCGATGAAGGTACTCATGAAACTTGGCTATCTCAAGAATTAGAATTTTATCTAACTGCCTTACGATTGATTCCCTGTACATTAGCCGGGTCGTTCATGTTCAGAACATGATTTCAAGGTCTTTGCAGAGGCACTGATTAAGAACTCAAGGCTCAAATCATCAAGCTCATCGTAATTGTTGCTATGGACACTGTATGAATGGGAGCCAAGAGATATAGAGAAGACAACAATGATTTTTGGAGTAAATAATAATTCATTTCGTCTAAGTCTCTCCGAGATCTCTGAGATCTCGTTTGTTTATCTCTCGTGATCTTTGTTCCCTATTTATGTTCAGATCATTGGATAGATAAATTAATGATCTCAGTGGCCACGGTCGTTGGCTGGTGCATACCATCCCTAGGGCCGTTTCGGCGGTCTAGCCTTGTCATCGCTGTTGTTTCGGCTACTCTTGAAGATGCATTACGTTTTGTTGAAATGATTGTGCACTGTTTCAGGACAATCTATGTTTATCAGCTCAAATTGGCAGTAAACTGACTATGGGTTTCTATTTCATACTCCTCTCTGCTTGCTGACAATTGTATATTTCCTGACCACTTCTTGGTGCACGAGTGTGGCTGGCCGTGACGACCCGTAGGGGATAGTCTTGGAAAGTATTTCCACGTAAACTTTGATGATCTTTATTCATCCCTATTTCACTGATGTACTGGTCAAGATGAGGGGATATCGGCTTTTTGACACCAAAGCTGACGCGCCAGACAGTCGACATGCTTTTCCCCCGCATCACACATACTCGAGAGGTGTTTAGAACAATCACAATGGGAAGATGTATGTACTTGGATCACAAAACTACTTGCCACACGACCAGTGCTCCGAATAAACATATGTGAAGCAGCGTACAATAAGGACTGGTCTATTCCCTATAAGCAAAAACCGAAACCATAAATCAATAGCCCAAAGTGCAAAATTTCACTGAAAGATATCATTCATGATAGTGTTCTCAGATGTTCAGATCAACATCAAGGCGAAGACAGGGACGGTGAGGGAAATCATGACAGACGTGACAGACAATGCGATGGCACCGCTTGAGCCGATGCTTGTGTCTGAAGGAATACTCGACGACACAGCGACAGCAGTGGTAGCAACAAGCCTCGATGATGGAGAAGACTGGACGGAAACGGGAGAGACAACAGGGGTGGTGGAAGGGAGTGGAAGAGGGGAGAATGACGCGATGAGAATACTAGAGCTGGATGGTACGCTGGCTACACTGTTGGTGTTACTAGCGCTACTGGCACCAGGGACATCGACAGCCTCAGAAGGGTTTACGAGTCCACCGACACCCCATGGAATATTATCTCCAGTTTCAGGTTGGGTGGCATTGGGAGGAGGAGTAGTTGCACCGGCAAGAGTAGAAATAGTGAATCGCGTAGTCCAAGTCTTGTCGGACGTATGGTTATTGGTGAATTGATAAAAATAGACGGCTGAGTGTAGGGTAACCTATGACTTGTTAGCAAGGTGGTGGGTTTTGAGTGCGTACGAGCCTACTTGGGGGCAGGTATACCCAAATTGCCCATCAACAGTGCCATCCTGGCCAGTAGCGACAGCTATGAGAGTTTCAATGAGATATTCAGTCAAAACAGAAAGCACGGCCCACTGGTTATATGTATCATGTCGAAGTTGTCACCTGTCATGAGTTCGATGTCCATATTTTTCCAAGTATCAGTTAATTTGGGGTCACCTCCCCAGGCAATGGGGCATGATCCACCCTCTGGGTAAACACTTCCGGGAGAGGGCTCGCTAGGATTGACTTGGGCATGAACCAAGAAGACAGATGCCAGTACAGTGACCAAAGTGAATGTTGAGATAGAAAACATGGCGTTTTTTAATAAAGAAAAAAAGAGGCTAAAAACGGGGAGTATAAGTAGAGTTGCGATGGCTGACGGAGAGAGTAACTATACGGGTATAGTAATAGAAAAATATACCGGTGGCTGGCTACTATGTCACATGTCGAGTGCGGTTACAACGATCTGTTGGAAGGAGAATTGATGCGCCTCCCACGTGGTACCTCGCTGAGAAGAAGAAACTCACTGTCGCAAGTACCGCGGGATTGATTTTTTCTCTTAACAAGTATTAGCTATGTAGTAGCTGTCGTTCGTCGAATCTCATGCAAGAAACATGTTCTGAACGTGAAGGTGCGATCTCATGATATCGGCTATTTTCGGAAAAGGCACGATCTATCTTGGTAAGTACACCCATGCGAGACTGCTGGGACCGGGACTTTCTTAGAAATCAGGCTTGTGAGAAAGTGGAGGCTCGTGGGACAATTGAAATTGTCGACTTTTCCATTGGTGGTACGTGGGACGATCGCGGTAAGTCATGTGACACTGTGTCACAAGATGAGAGGGAACGGAACGACGAGCTTGGTGGTCGGGTTTCTCATTTGATTACAGGGTATATAGCCTTGTGCTTCCATTGTATAAAGTTGAGCTAGTCAAAGTGCGCTTTCAAAATCAGAAACTGTTGGAAGACATTCGTCGACACTTATAACAATTATCATTCACGAAGAGAAATTATTTAAGTATTTCGCCCTCAATAGTGTTGAATTCTTTTGCTTGTCTCGTTCAGGTGCTAATTTTATGTACAGGCGTCCATTGAACTTGCACTGATGGATGGACCCATTCTTGCTGAAATTGCAGGTCCTGAGTCGGTCCCTACAATCGGTCAAATCACCATGGCCGGCGCGGGAAGTGGTATTGTCTCCTCGTAAGTTCATGCACTGATATCTAGATATACCATAGTGGTGGAATAGAATTATTACCACACCAGTAGAGTTAATCAAGATCTGACAGCTCACGAGAACAACGCCACGATTAGTAGTTTGGCAAATACACCAGACCTACACCTGTTACTCCTCTAGCGAGGTGACCACCGAAACCATGAGAAGCTTACATGGAAGAGTGATTTCGGTGGAGTCGCCTTCGTACTAATAGGTGAGCACCAACTGCAAAACGACCGCAAAAAAGTAAGTACCATGACCAGTGTCGCATAGAGCTATCGCTGCACGGCCGTGGTACAACCATCGAGGTCCCTGGGTTTGTCTTGTTCTATTATCAAATCGAGCCTCTTAGCCAACCTTCCTTTTTGACACAGTGAAACTCGAATCCAGGGTAGTTATACGGATCCCATGCAGAACCTAGCGACGCTACTACTTTACCAACCATGGTCAGGTCATAGAGTGAACTCGTTTCACCCTTTCACTGCGGAAGTCTTCTTCCGGGGCGTGATTCGGTGAGTCATGTTTTTCAGGTGGAGGTCATCGTCCCCGAGTCTATGTGGTTTTGATTCCGCGTTCTGTTGTGCGTCCCAAAAGACTGTTCCTGTCAACATGGTCACATTTGAGACCACCGTGCACGCGTTCCCACGACAACGAAGGAGCTTTGAAGCTTTTACGATGGCGAAAAGTCTACTCATTATCATAGTCGTTGGAAGACCAAGCTATCTGCTTGATTTTCCACTGCCTTATGGAAGGTCCGAAAATCCCACTCGACAAATCTCTTCGAACCATTCCCCTAAACGTTCCTGTTTCTTCCCGCAGCTCCATTTCTCAAAAAGCGGACCACATTGATAGTCATCCAGGAGATTATCTCCATGTTCCCTCCCATTTGAAAGGTGGTCATACCTTCTTCTTGACTTAATCAGGATAACTGATCTCTCCACACACTGGATACCTTCTCCCGGAGGACATTACGCTTGGCTGCGCTCTGTTGACTCAATTAAAATGAAGTGGTTATTGGGAGAGCCCCAGAACCTGGATAGCCTGAGAATCTGGATAGCCTGTATCAGAAATTCCAATCGATCGCTCTCTTGGAAAAAACAATTCCCTAACTTAGAGCACGACTTGTTGAATTGACTCAACACTTTTTTGAATGACCAACTTGGTGATCACTTGATAGCATATACCGAATTACCGCTTAAGTCTTGATAGTGATAGAGAGGGGTAAGGAAAATCTGGATTGTCCAGTCTTTCTCTCTACGCCATCTTTCACATTCATTAAATGTGGGTGATCCAATTGCCATAAACTGGCAGCACTCTTCTCATAACAAAAACAACCCCTTATGGGATAGTTCATACAGGGTGGGAAGGAACTATGAAATCTAGTTTTTGCAGAGATGGTTCTGGGCCCTACTAGACCGGTCTATAGAACCTTGCAAAGTCTTTTTACCCTGAATTATGATGTTCGTTCAAGGACAAGGACAAGAGGGTGCCGTGTGTTGAAATAGGATATATAAAGGCTCTAACACCATTATTCACACGTCTCTAACTCTACACTATACTCCTACGGTTACAGACTACAGCTACAGAAAAAACCAAAGATAGCCCAGCAAAAAAAGCCTGATGTTAAATCTCAAGAACGTATCCGCATGATATGAAGAAGAATTATAGAAAGTCAGTGAGGTCATGGATATATCGTGTGTTTATTGGTATACTGAAAACAATCAATCATAGAAAACCTTGTGCCACTTGGTGACGAGCAAGAAAGAACAATGGAAACAAGGTGAGTAAACAAACTGGGTTTGTGGGGATTATTTATCGTGAGCACCGATGGATAACTCCCCAAGCGTCAACACGAGGCGGCGTCTAGTGATCCTCATCCATATCCTCATCCTCACCAAACAAACTGACGCCAGTCTCCGTTTCAGCCCGACGATATAATTCTTCTTGGTGTTCTTTATTCTCCGTGAGGTTCGCTAGGGAGCAAAGTGCCTCGGCAAGCAGATGGGATAATTCTAGTTTCTCTTCTTCAGCCTCTTTCAAATTACACTGACGTACTTCTGCTTGTGCGGTACATCGTGCTTCACTAGCTGCCAAGTCTTGCCGTTTTTTCCCGCGGATGTAGGTGCTTGTCATGATTCCAGTCTCTTTCTCATCGTCTGCTTCTTCGTCATCGTCATCAATGTTCATCAGGATATCCTCGTTGTCCTCTCCTTCGAACTCCTCGTCATTCTGCGTGTCATCAGTAACATACATTCTTGCCTCCTTGAGAAGATCGACAGCTTGGAGTAAAACATCTCTGGCTTCCTGTGCTTCCTCACTATGTATGAGCCACCCGATAGCTTCCTCGCTTCCCTGGTCTATTCTTTCCTCGATAACTTCGGCAATAGTACTACCAATGACAAGACATGTCCGGCCACGAGCTTTAGCAAGTAAGCCTTGCGGTAGAATGGACTGAGGATCACTCATGTCTTGGGAGATCGACCCCGATGCACTTGCAGCGCCTTCTCCATGATATCTATGAGACCAGGGGACGAGGATCTGGCTAAAGACAGAATTGGCATAGGTGGCCCATTCCTTTCGCTCCTGAGGGTCTGGCAGTTTTTCTGCAAGAAGAAGCACTTCGTCGGCAATTTCGTAAAGTGATTTAGACCGGGAAAAGGGCGGAGCAACCGTATTACGAGAAGTATGTGGCATATGGAAGATGCCACGGTAGAAATGATCCGCAGCAATTTGAAGAAGGTCATGCGGCGTAGCATTGGTCAACAGCATTTGTCTGGAAATAGGAGGCCTGCGCTCACTGATCAGACCAAAAAGACTGTCGGGAGGCCACTGTGGTTCGTCGTCCCAAATCGTGCCGGTCTTGAGATAATCGGTATTCGTTGGAAAGGGAGAGGGAAAAGTATCAGGTGGAGGAGGTGGAGGTTCCTTCCTGTAACGATCGACCATTTCGGTTGCAAGCGCCACAAGTGTCCGACCCCACATGACGCCCATACGCCAGTCCTCACGTGGTGGGGGTGTGTAGTCGTCAGGCAAGTCATTCGTTTTGTACGTGGTGAAAATGGAACTATGAAAGCGACTGGGAAGGTTTTCGCCGCTCTCAAAGACGTCCAGGGCTGCGATCCAGTAGGGGACAGGAATAGAAGATTCATCAGACAGGGCAAGTTGAGGACAGGCAGCAATGAGATTTCCAAAGAAGAAGAGTGTTGTACCCAGCAGCGTGTGGAAGGAGGTGCAGATCTCGGTTGGGTATGTTGTACGTTCACGTTTAATGGGGGGACTGCTTGTAAATCGTGGGTCAAATAGTCCTTCAAATAAACAATGTACCCACGATTTGCGACGAGATGGGGTCATTGTGTGAGCTGCGGATTCCTGGGGCTGGGCATCTGGGGGAAAGAAGAGGATTGAGGGATCAGGATGGACGAGGAGGCATCGATGGCATTCATGGATGATGGCGCGGAAGAGAGGAAGCGTCTCGACTGGATCGTTGGCTGTATGGCAATAGGATGAGTACTATTCGCATTGAAGACGAAGAAAGCGCACACTCGTACTGCTCACAGGCCTTGACAAAGAGGTGTTTAATGTCGACCCAGTCGTCGTGAGTGAAAGAGGAAGAGGAAGGGCCGCTGGGGCCAGCCGTGGTTGAAACGTCCATGATTTTTATGTGCGTATTCCAAGTTCTGAGATCGTCGTCGGAAGAATCACCAGCTTGCTGTGGGATTGCGGAAAAGTATTTGAGGTAGTGCGGGTGGGCCTGGTGTTTGGTCACGAGTGCTGGTGCGTGTCTTGCCGCGTCGAGGTCTGTACTAGTACAAGATATCTGAGCCTGGCTGTTATTCACGGAAGATCGCTGGCTAAGAACGAACAAGAATCCTTGTCGCTGTCCGAATCGCTGCTCCCTGGGGTATTCGATCGGTGCTCAGGGTGCAATGGAGCGGCGGCATGCCTGTGTTTCCGGGATTTCCACAGGCCGATGGGCCCTGGTCTTTTGGCACCAAAAGACATGGGAGATCTGGAATTCAGGGAGGAGGAGGAGGAGGAGGGGGAGGGAGGCATTGAGGAAGGATGTCGGGTGGAAGAGAAAGACAACGATACCGAGAACGGCATTTTTTTGTTTCGGACTTTGCAGAGAAACAGACGATAACAACAGGGATATATCTTATATATCTTGGGCCAGTGATCCAATGGACCAACCACCAGCCCAGCAGCGGTCTAGAAACACTCGAGTACCCTCCGAATATCTCTCCTGTCTCATCAGGTCTAGACCAGATCCAAGATCTACTGCCATATATATAACCCCCCTAAACACGCCGCCGTCGTCCCCCCTTTCCCCATTTTTGCCTCAAAAATCCAGTCATGTATTCGTAGACTTCTCGATTGGCCTCCCGCCGGTTAATTGAGTGATCACTGCCCGTCACAATCAGAGATATGAGAGATGGCTAACGGTCGAGGCCCTGAGCTCTGGGGTTGATCCATCACATCTCTGGCCAATCGGAGTCCACTCCGGATGTCCAAATGTTCCTAGCCCAGAGTTGCCACCGGAAAAAATTGTTGGCGTACCTATCAGTAAACATTCGGAATTGGAATCGCCGTACATGTGCCGTCGTCAACATGTCAAGCAGATGAGCGCTGTTCGCAAAGTGAACATTGTCATCACCACTCCCATGTGCCAACAAAAAGTCAATGTTGTCAAAGCCAGTCATATTGGATATCGACGCGTTCACGTAACCCCCAGGATTGAGTGAAGGGAGATTCATATAACGCTCAGTGTAAATTGAATCTGGGGAAATTTCGTGAGTGTAAGCCCAAACAGCGTGTTCTTTGTGTTTCACCATAAAGTCGCCAACTCGTCACGGGCTAAGTAGAGTAAAGTAAAATTCAGCTGATTCTCGAGTAGGTTGCAATGGGAAACTGGCTCCAGATTTCGATTTTGATGGATGGCTTCCGCGAGCCTCCAATGGTCCAATGAATCGTTATCTACGGTGTCAACTAACCGGCGGTCTAGACCCAGGCCCTTCATAAGGTTGCAGACCAAGAGCCGAGCAAGCCGAAGGGCTACTTCGAGCGCTTGCGTCTTATCAACCAATGACCAATAAGAAGCCACCCGAGTAGGTAAAAAGACAAATATCCGAGGCCCCAGTTAGAGAAGCCAATACGCTTCGAGCACGGTCCTTTGTGAAACCGGTCCCAGTCTGGATGACACCAAACTGTCAGCTCCTTGAGAGTGACGCGTCCGATGTCGCATTTCATTGTGGATGAGAAAATAGGTGTTAAGGGAGGATCTGCACTTACTGCGACAGCCATGGCCAATGAATGTATACCAGCATTGGCCTCTGCTATCTTGGAGCTCATAAATCCACCATACGACTGGTCACCATCATCAGTGTCGGTGAAAAGGAGGCGATAACGACTCACCCAGCCCCAAATTCCTATCCGTTTGGGATCGACATACTTCTTCGCGGCCCAGGCCCTGGACGAGCAATCAAAAAGATGTTCTAATTCAATTCGATATAAGCCTATCCCATTATGAATGGTGCAGGCATGACCGACTATATCAGATGCCGGGTCCAGGTCCATCCATACGGAATGTAAGACATGTAAGCCTCACAGACTCGGAATTCAAGATGAAGACTTCCACAACAAAAGAGGAGGAATAGACAGACCTGGCTGCAGCGATCTGATCCACTGTTTCCCAATGGCCAAGATTATCTTTGACCGTATTTCGCAATTTTCGACCCTTAAAACCAGTACCACGGCCATCGACCACAACCACGATATAGTCGAGACTGCAAGCAAGGTAGTCATGCCAATCACGAACGAATTTGAGATCAACCAATTGGGACCCTGGGCCACCGTATCTAAGTTTAAGATCCTGTCAGTACAGACGCTAAATTAATAAAGCACGAGGATAGGCTATTGTCTATTCGTCGCGCTAAAACAGTCCGCGAATAGGTGAGACACGTCCTAGCTCTCAGCTTGTCGAGATCATTGCAGATTTAGTTCGTTGACAATGGTGCACTCCCGAGTCCGACAATAGAAAGTCTAGATCTATCCAGACCATATGTCAAGCATGTGAAAAGCAATTCTTTTAGAACTGTGCAACTCTGAAGCACACGGGATACACCATCGAGGAGCCAGATGTCATATGGCAATGACTCGAGTAGACCAACGGTCTAGACCACATGATATGATAGCGGCCAGCCTGCAGAGAACCATTTTAATTCAGATTGAAATGACTCACACTCGGAAAAGGACAGGGTACTTCGTTCTCCCCGAATCATCCATCCTGGGAGAGCGAATTTCCTTGACATTGAACTCTTAAGTAGATTCGGAAGTTATCAGATACCCAAAGCCAACCAGTTCAAAATACAAAACATACCATATCCATCGTTGACCAAGACACTATGTGTGACTGTGGGTGCCTCATATTCTCTCGTGATATTTTGCAGGTGCTCATTGCTGGTCAGTACCAAGTCAAAGCCTGTTCACGTCAATCAGTCAGCTTCAGCAATCTGATACAGCGATGACAGCCTAGCCCACTGATGTCATTGGTCTTGATGACTTTTTGCCAAGGTACCCCAGGTCCATGGTAGCTCAAGACATAGAACCCAGCTTGAGGAGAAAAAACTGACGTGTGCCAAGCTTCCTTACTGGTGTCAGTGAGAATAGTAGGCTCCACTGTCTCCGAGGAGCTGATGGTCGGAATGGGCACAGAAAAAATGTGGCGCTGGATTGATGAAGGATTAGCAGCTTCAAAGTATCTGAATACGATCTGTTAGTTTCTTTACCAGACTCCGGTCATCCTTCAACTTACACCACGCCGTTCTGAGCATTAATACCCTTGATTCCCCCTGTGACTTCCCAATTTCCGGATGTGAGGAGACGGGGAGAATCGGAATTTGCAGGACTGAAGAGTGCAATATGGTTATAGCCTTCGGGCGAAGGGACAATATCAAGGTATGCAGTGGTCCCAGCGGTGCTTAAGGTTTCCGGAAGTGGATATACAGTTTGCTCCTACATGAATAGAGCCAATTGGTAGAATCAGTCTTCAAAAGCCAGAGTAACTTGACTTACAGCGTCTATCCAACCATCATCACCTTCTTCACCGGCTTTCCCTAGTTTTCTTACTACGCGGCCATACGTCCCAGACTTAGTGGCGTCAAGGTTGAATAAAATAACATTTCCGTCGTCTGCATTTCGATTCACTTCTTTCATAAGGAGTGTTGCATTTCCCACCCAGGCTACTTCTGAAATAATGCTATCAGTAGTTGACTTGCGCTGCTCCCAGTCCAAATTAAAGGTTGTACGCCCAAACTCAGCAGCTGTTGACTGGTCTTCAGCAAGATAGAGACCAAGGTCGAATACATGAGCGGTCACAAGAGGATTGTTGTAGCCAGGTTTAGGGTATTTCATGATGACGTCGGTAGTATAGGGTATGACTGCATTTGAGTCGTCTGTGGGGTTATAGATGGGGAAAGTGTATTCCGGTACAAGGGTTTCATCGAATGCCAGAAATGCGATTTTTTTGGAGTCCGGCGACCACCAGAGAGCGTGATCACCTGAAAATATCTCTTCCTCGTAAACCCAGTCAGGGACTCCATGGAAAATGGAGGCATTTCCTGAGGTCGTTACGCGTATAGGTTTAGTATTAGGGCTATATTAGAAGGATCAATTCCGCATGGCATGAGCCCATAATTAACAACTAACGAAGCATCTGGCAGAACGTAGAGATCGTTTTCAATCACGTAAGCAATGGCACTCCCAGTGGGCGACCAGGTGGCGTAGGCAGTTTTTGAAGGATTGGTTGGTGGAATAATAGGGTGGGTAGTCTTCGTTCGAATATTGTGTACATAATAATTACCAAAGCTTGACCAACGCCATTGCTGTAGGATTCGTCAGGAAAAGCTGCTGAAACAAAACCGTGAAACGTGAAAGACCTTTCTGGGATCAGCTTTGAGAAGGAGATACGACATATCAGGTGAAAGTTGCCACTGATACCAAATCAGAGGCTGTCCATGTTCCTAGAAAATGCTCAAGCTTCACTGAAGACAAACAACATACGACGTCCTTACGTCCTTAATATCACTGGTTGCAACGAGGCTACTCGTGGAATTCTCTTTGAGGTCCACTAACTGGATAGATCGACCATCTTGTATGGCATACACACCATCACCAGCTGGAATAAAGAGTATGAGCATGTATCTAGGAACGGGGCGCAATCCATACCCTCTGGGACCCAACGAAGTCCTTTACTCGCAGGAACAAAGGTCCCATTAAACACATGGTCCATGGTGATCTTCTTCACACCAGGAGAATAATATGTTGAACTTCCAGAATATGTATGTGCAGCAATAACACCGATGAGACCAGCAAACGAGACCAAGGTGAGCAATAGGTAAAGAACGAATTTCAGATTGAATCCTCGCTACCATGAACCGTTCATTACTCGTGCGACCTTTGTGCATCAGTCCGCTTCACATACCGGGTCAGTTGGAGATGCAGCCGTCGACCATCTAAGACCTGCATCTCCACGCTCTGCAATACCAGGAGACGAAGGGGGACTCTTTTCAAGTAAGGAATCTTTGTCCGAAGTCCCTTCGAGCTCGTTGTCCCGGTAATGATCAACGAAGGTCGAGTTATCGATTTGTGTTTCCTTCACAGGAGGATCTACATCATCTAGAGAAATGCGTTGGTAGGGATTAGCTGCCATCAGCGGCTCTCAAGGCGCCGTCAGGGAAGGTGGTTGTGAATTTCTACTGTCGTAAATGCTAGGCCAAATAGGGAAATTGATCTATCCACGTATACCGTATACTCCCTTTCCTCCTACCACCACGAACTCATGACAGGGACATGACCCTTCAGAAAGCCAGCTCGACCAATAGTAACTGGGACCCAGTGCTGCTGATAGCTCAGGCGAGCTACACGTCGCTTTCATAACAATAGCAAATCATTAACATAAATTTAGATTGTTTCTTTACAGAGCCTCCATTACTTGACTTTATCCTTCTTCGTAGTTCCATTGTTGCATAATTTTGCCGAACAGGCATCCTTGGCGTTTGAAGGGGGTGCTGCAAGTGTCGGTGAGCCTTTCTCCCTCTGTATACTGCAAACGCAACGGCACTCATGTCAACCCGTTAGGTATGGTGATGGACTGGCGGGAGATGGCCGGTAAGCCAACAATCCGGGGCCTCAATGGTACCTCTTATGGCTATGCATGGAGTGGTGGCAAGATGGTCGGCGTTGGCTGGAAGAATGATCAATGGAGTGGCCGAACAGATCCGTTGCGGGCATGGGTGATTGCAATTTGCTGGCTCGTTGCTTGTAGTGCAGAGTAAGCCGAGTGGATTCGTATGCATTCATACAGTTAGCTGAGTTATTGACTTCTCTCTTAGCATATACTACCTGTATATCTTCGTCCGAAGACCTCGTTTGATCCTCGATTTCGCTTTGACACTCGTTTTCAACCACATTGTTCTCACTATTTATTACTCCGCATCGATACCGACGTCATCGTTTTTTTGGTTGATCATGCTAGGAGGTGCTGCGCTGACCATTATCGCCGCAGAACAGCTCTGTATCAGACGGGAGATGAAGGAAGGTCTAGGTGTGGCGCCTGTCCAGGATGGAGAGGACAGAGACGACATAGAGCTAGGAAGTTTATTACCAAGACAAGACTAATGTATTGGCCCTGACGGCCCAAATTGGAGTAAGTAAGGATTCTCTTATCGCTGATTCTTTGGTCGTAGCATAACGACATTCTTCACGGCATTCAGCTTTGTGTACTATGATGATCCTGAATCCCCGCAGGTGATCTATCTCGGGATCTTGAACAAGGGAGTCGGAATTGTCGAGCTGGAAAATACCGAGCCTGTGCACGCCCTGGAAAATAGGAATGGTACATCTGTGAGAGCATTTTCTCTGTGCTGTTTCTCACTTTTTGAGACATTTGATCACCAGATCAATTCCCCTCACTGTTGCCACCACCCCAGGTTTCATTAATGTGGCCAGACAGGGCGAAATATGTTGTGGTATTTGTAGTGGGATACCGTTTCGACTTTTTGGCGGTGGTTGGAGTGGTTCCATAGTCATCGGAGTACGCAGTAAGTTGGGTACGGACCATACATAAGGCAAGTAGTTAGATAATTCGTACCTTGGGTACCTTGGACTTGATCTGGTTTCTTATATACTCTTTGTTCCAAACGCTGGACCTAGAACTTTGTAATATACTGACACAACATGTCTTACTTACTACTAGGGTACACTCTTATTCAATGTTAGATATGGTTTACATCTTGTTATCTGAGATCTGGCAAGGCATCTTGGAAGTCCAAATATGTTAGTGCATTATCTGAGAATGGAGAAGATGGGTTGGAATGACCTTTAGCTTCAGCTTATGTGCTGCACCTTTACTAGCCATACTGGTTGTATATTTTGGAAATGGACTTGGGGAACTTAAAGAGTTAGAACTACTGGAGGGTGGCAAGATGTGTTGTTGCCAACACCAGAAGAAGGTGTCAGTTTTAGTCAATTTTCAGGATAGCTAATACAGTATAAACTACCAGATTATAAACTAGGCATGCTACCTAGGGTAGTTATCTGAAATGGAGGCTATGAAGTGAGTTACTCTGATTTCTAGTGATTCTCAGATGTTAAGGGATGGAGGTTCATGGAGTTAGCAAGAGTCTAGTAAGAACATCTGAGATGGAATGGAGATATATGATCTACACCAGAAGAGATTGGAGAGTGCAGATAAGAGAGAAAAGGGTTATCTATTGGTTGGGACAGATGTGGTTAGGATGGAATGTGACATCCAAACATAGTTCCACTTTCTGTCATCATTGCAATCTTATTGTAGCTACCACTTAAGTTGTGATAATGTTGGTGGAGATTACAACTTCTTGTTCTATTAGACTACTACTTATATTTATTTTTAGTGCTTAGTCTATGTGCAGTATACTTTTACTTCTATCTTAAAGTCTGTAATGTAGTATTATTTAGAACTTTTTATTATATTTTATATCATATAACTATAGTCATGTAACCTCTCATGTATACTTTGAGTAAATAAGTATTTAAAGATATTTCTCTTCAAATTTTCTGTAATTCTATTCATACAACAGCTTTACTATATACTATTCTAGTAATTCTTTTCTTCTGAACTCTTTATTTTTCTTATTTTATAGTTTTCTAACTTTCCTATATTATTTTTCAAATTCTTTTACCAACTCTTTTATATTTTCTGAATTTTTTAATCTTTTTTAAATATCTATATTACAACTTAAGCTTAAGTGTTAAAGCAAAAGAGAAATCTTGTATTAGGTTAATACAAAAGAACTTGATAGAGTTTCTACTACAAAATTGTCTATTTCTTTTATTTTATTTCTGATTTATTTTCTATTTTTGAACTTAGAGTTAGGATTTAGCATGATGTGTCACTGTCATACTGTCATATAATTATATGACACAATAGAAGACAGTAGAAGGTTCTGGAAGAAATGACATTATACAATATATTATACACATGTTGTTAAGAATACAATATGAAGTACATATATAATATTAGCCAGATATCAAAGCTAAGCTTGACATTGTACACTTTTAACATAACTGGTTTAGTAGCTAGTCTGTTTCTAACATATGTTGACCTTAAGGCAGATACATGGTCATTAAGAGTAGGCTAAAGTAGTAGAGCATGGACTATTAGTCTTAGATATATAAGGTAGATGATTCTGTATAGGGTTTTCTATTGAGTTCTTTTGTATTAATCCTAATACAAGATTCTTCTTATTGACCAACTCTAAGGTCTTTGAGTTGTAACATTAGAACTCAATAGTGTTAAGATCACAAGAAGTGGACTTAGTTTTTTCTTATTTTCATTTTTCTATTTTTAGAACTTAGGGTTAGGGTTAGTGACAAAGATCATGCTGTCATACAGCAGGTCACATTTGATAACATGGTCACAAGTCACATGATGCATGGAAAGACATAGAACATTCTAAAAGAAATGATGTCATATAACATATGATACATATATTGATCTTAAGGCATACACATGGTCATTTAGAATAGGCTAGAAATAGCTTGAAAGGACCATTACATATTTGTATATAAGGTAAACAGTCTTACATAGAGTTTTCTATTGAGTTCTCTTATGTTAACCTAATACAAGATTCTTCTTATTAACCAACTCTAAGGTCTTTGAGTTGTAACAAATAGCCATTCATGAGACCATCCAACTCAGAGCCTTCTCTACTCTTTTCTCTTACTCTTTCACCATCCTTAACTATAGGTAATGTGCCTAAAGTAAAAAAAACAAGGCTGAACTTTAGGTTTAAGGGATTGGTAGCAGCTACTAGAAGATTACTATAGATGGTTGGAACCAAGCATAGGCCCCTCTCTAAATGTATTCATTGTTTAAGTGTGCAGTATTGAGTAGTATATTTGTAAGACTTTTGCATAGAAACCTTGTGTTGCAGTATTCACTTGTAGTCTATATATATAGAGGAATGACAGAAGTCCTTCAAACTATGTCTAGTATAGAACAACTTTCTTAAGTCAAAATCATTTACAATTTGATTAGAGTAGTAGTCAGTAGATTAAGTAGTCAGTAAAAAGTGTGAGGTAGTACTTGAAGAGGGCCTGCTTGTCAGAATTGCTGAAGGTGGACTTAATTTTTATTCCTCCTTTTCATTTTTATTTTATTTTCTCTTTCATTTTCGATCTATTTTCTATTTTTAGAACTAGGGTTAGGGTTAGAGTGACAAGA
>Ga0157357_1000250_pt1 | contig 22442 bp, 33 predicted proteins | sample AttcapACBM1_FD_111485 | JGI IMG/M metagenome (GOLD analysis project Ga0157357, IMG submission 111485) | Fungus gardens microbial communities from leaf cutter ant in Botucatu, State of Sao Paulo, Brazil - Atta capiguara ACBM1 | ecosystem: Host-associated > Fungi > Mycelium > Unclassified ... | reverse complement strand
TTGGTGGCCCCTGCTGGGTTTGAACCAGCGACCAAGCGATTATGAGAACTATGCTTAGCAACGTAAAAACAATAGTTTGCGTTTAAAAACATGCAGATAAGTTGCCAACGTTTGCCATCATTTGCCATCGTTTGCCATCTCGACCGCCACTTTACCGCCACTCGTAGCCAGTGGATTTAGCTTTGCGGCTTCCTCTAAGTGATCGGGTGCGAAGTGAGCGTAGCGCATTGTCATCTTAATATCTGTATGACCGAGAACGCGCTGCAATACCAAAAGGTTTCCCCCGTTCATCATAAAATGACTTGCGAAAGTATGGCGTAAAACATGCGTCAGTTGTCCTGCGGGTAATTCAATCCCGGTTCTTTCAAGTGCGGAACGAAATGCGCCGTAGCAGTCCGTAAAAATTCGACCTGTCTTATTTTCCGGGATTATTCTATAAATCGCCTCTGTGATTGGGACAGTTCTATTCTTACGGCCTTTTGTCTTGGTGAAGGTTATTTTGTATTTGGTTATCTGACTTTTTCTTAAGCCTTCGGCTTCTGACCATCTCGCGCCGGTAGCGAGGCAGACTTTGACTAGGGCCTCAAGATCCTTATATTCGCTCTTTTGGCACTCTAACAGCAGTAAGCTGATTTGTTCGTGTGTGAGCCAGGCCATTTCTGATTCTTCAGTGCGAAAGGGGCGCACATGCTTAATGGGATTGTCGCCTTTCCATTCGCCAAGTCGGCTTAGCTCGTTGAACACAGCTCGGAAATATGCAAGTTCAAGATTAAGTGTGCGTGGTGATACCTCAGTTACGCGACTGGAACGCGCAAAGTCACCCTTAAGACGGCGCTCGCGATAGCGCGAAAACATCTGCGCGTCGAAATCCTTAGCCAGCGGTTCCCCCATGCATTCAAAAGCATGAGCCATGGCTTTCTGTCGCTTCTCGCCATCTTTAAGGGTAATCCCGTGCGCCCCATACCAGGAATCAATCAAGTCCTTAAGCGTGCGGCGATCTTCTTTTTCATCATGCCAGGGCTGCTGAACCTTATGTTGCTCATAGGCGATTGCCTCACCTTTGGTGGCGAATTTGGTACGAGTACGTTTGCCGTGGTGGTAAATCTCACAGAGCCAACCGCCAGAGGGCAATTTACGCACAGACATTAAGCAACCTCGCTATAAATTCCGACAACGCGGCCCAGGCGTTTGATCTCATCGACTCCACACTCAAAAGGAACCTTTCCCCCTGCAACGTGCAGCCGTTTACCTGGAAGCACTGTCACCTCTCTTAAACTTACTGCGCCTTCGACATCTACGAGCCAGCAGCCGTCGGCCAGGGAAGCATCTTTCTCAACGATATAGCTCTTACCCTCGTATCTGAGGCACATCGCATTTTTGAGCTGCTTCCCAAAAAGCTCATGACCTACACCTAAAATCCCAATCTCTGAGAGGCTTCCTTCACTTAATGTGAATAACTGGAGTTCGATAGTCGAACCCGCGCTTTTCTCACTCCGTTGCGGCCCTTCGCCGGTCAGAATCCATCTGATATTCACACCAGTTTCCAGAGCGCAATGCGCTGCAAAGTCATAAGAAATATTGCCCCGCGTATAGCGGTTTTGCAGTGTGCTGGCAGCGATATCAAAGTGATTAGCGAGCTGGATTTTCTGGCTAAAGCCATACACCTGACAAATCCGATCTAAAACTTCCTCATTAGAAATCTGGCTTTCAAAGTCCATAAATGGCATTTCCGTGTTGACCAATACCAAAATTGGCATTAGGATTCGTTTTGTTGGTGGCAATCGATGGCAAACGTTGGCAAACAAATGGCAATCGGTGTCATAAAATTTCAAATAAGGAATCATGCTATATGGCCTCTGAAATCGCAATCATCAAAGTACCTGCACCGATTGTTACTACCGAACAGTTCGCAGAGTTAGAAGGCATATCACTTCGCACCGTCTACCGCTGGACTACTGGCGAAAATCCGCAACTGCCCATTGAGCCTCGCACCATCCGTAAAGGTTGTAAAAAAGCGAGCGGTCCGATCCGTATTTACTACGCCCGCTGGAAAGAAGAGCAATTGCGCAAAGCGTTCGGACATTCCCGTTTTCAGCTCATTATCGGCAACTAATTCACATTAAGTGAATAGGGAGATTCGCACATGTTTGATTTTAAGACTTCCACCCATAACCAGTATGACGACGCCTGCCGCAAGTTTGCGCTGACACACAGCATGGCTGAGCTGGCGCAGCGGGCTGGCATGAAAGCACAGACCCTGCGCAACAAGCTGAACCCGGATCAGGTTCATCAGCTGACTGTTCCAGAATTGCTGTTGCTTACCGATTTGACAGAGGACGCAACGCTAATAGATGGCGCACTGGCTCAATTGCACTGCCTGCCCTGTGTCCCGGTTAATGAGCTGGCAAAAGACAAATTTCCGTCCTACGTGCTGAAAGCTACCGCTGAGATCGGAAGTATGGCCGTCAGTGCTGCAAACCCGGAGCGGATAACTGCGACATGCCGCCGCAGCATTCTGGAGGCCGCAAATACCGGCATTCGCTGCATGATGCTGGCCGCGATGGCTGTGCAAAACCGCGTTCACTCTAACCCGACCTTAGCCTCAACCGTTGACGCTATCAGCGGGCTGGGTGCTTCAATTGGCATTAGCTGAGGGCGCACGATGATTTCATTTGCAGCACACCTCAAGCGCCAGAGTCCGTCAATGTCTTACGGAAATGGCTGGATCATGGGCGAAAATGGCAGGCCCTGGCATCCATGTAAAAATCAGCAAGAGCTGCTGAAAAGTATCACAACAAAACGCGACGGATATTCACACCGCCTGCGCCGTATTTTTGGTGGCTAATATGAAAGTTTTATGGGAAGTACCAAAGCAACACGCGCCCGCCAGTTTTTCCAAAATTCATTTGATGGGCGCTCGCGTTGATAAAATTCAGCCAATGACGTTTGATGAATTTCGCAAAAAATGGCGTCAGATGCGTGACAATAACGCTAACGCCGCATTGCGTTATTTTAATCATCAGAATGACGAGTTTAAATTCTGCGTACTTACGCTGGCAAACCGTGAAAATCCGAAAACTTTTAAGCCTGAGGAAATAGGGAAGCCCTTCCAATATTTCGAGGAACACCGCAGAAGGCTGATTATTACTGCCATGAATAAGATGGCGCGATGGGGCAGCATTTTACCTCGTCAGTTTTCAACCGCAGACTGTTTTTTACCTGAGTAAATAAGATTAAAAAATCAATGGCGTAAATCCGCCGGGCATTCTTTTGCCTAAATTCTGGAGAAAGTGAAATGAGAAATATAGAGACAAGAAAATTCGACGCTGACGTTGAGCAGCTTTCCTCAATCATCACATCTGCACGTGCTGAAGAACGCGCCGAGCGAGGCCTGCAGGTAGCTCGCCGCTTAACTGAGATTGCTATGCGTATTCAGCAAAAAGGGCTTAGCGGTGTTGAAGCCGCCGAGCTGCTGCGCCAGGAAGCCGAGCGTTATCAGACCGAAGCGCAGGAGGCGATTCACTGATGGCCGACTCAATGGACATGGCGCAGGCTCGCGCCGACGAGCTGCTGGCGCGCAACATCGCCAGCGTGGTTAACCGCCCGGTCAGCGTGGGGGCTTCATTCTGTGAAGACTGCGACGCGCCGATCCCCGAAGCGCGCCGTCGCGCTGTGCATGGCGTGATCCGCTGCGTTGAATGTCAGGAAATGAAGGAAAAGTCTAATGCTTTCAATTAATAAAACTCACGAAATTTCCGTTGCAAAAACGGGGGATTACGTTTTAAGCCGAGTGGTTTGGCGGATGGTTGATGGAAGTCGAGTGCAGATGTCTGAAGCAGTAGCTATTTACCAATCAGAAGTTCTTTTAACTCGCGATCTTATTAGTGATTGCATAGGGATTGCTGAGCAGCAAAAAGAAATTAACGAGCTAGGTCAACTATCGGACGTTTATAGCCGCTTGATAATTGGTTGTCAGGAAATCTTTTCCATTCTCTCTCCGCTGCGTGAGAAGCGAAAGTTTGAATATAGAAATCGTATGCGCAGGGAGGAAATGCGCGTAGAGGAATCAAAAGGCGGTACTGTATGAGCACAATCCTGAAATGGGCGGGAAATAAAACCCGCGTAATGCCGGAGCTGCTGGCGCACCTGCCTGAAGGTAACCGCCTGATCGAACCCTTCGCCGGTTCCTGCGCAGTAATGATGAATACCGATTACCCTGCCTATCTGGTAGCAGATATTAATTCTGACCTGATTAACCTCTACCGTCAGATAAAGGAACATACCCGACCGTTTATCGTCGTGGCAGCGAGCCTGTTTAATCAGAACACGACCGGTGAAAGCTATTACACCATCCGTGAGGCATTCAATCATAATCCGGCGCTGCCTCTTCTGGAGCGCGCCGCTTATTTCCTGTACCTGAACCGCAATGGCTATCGCGGCCTTTGCCGCTACAACAAGCGCGGTGAATTTAATATCCCGTTCGGTAATTACGCAGAGCCGCTTTTTCCGCTGGCTGAGATAGAGGCATTTGCCAAGAAAGCCCAGCGTGCGACATTCATCTGCGCCGACTTCCGCGAAACGCTGCGCCTGACCAAAGCTGGCGATGTGGTCTACTGCGATCCACCGTATGACGGCACGTTTTCGGACTATCACTCTGCCGGTTTTGGCAAAGATGAGCATCATGATCTGGTCAGCATGTTGCTCGACGTCTCGGAGCGCTGCCCGGTTGTGGTTTCAAACAGCGACACGCTTTACACGCGCAGCATTCTTCGCGATTTCCGTATTAACAGCATCAGCGTCGCCCGCTCGGTTGGCGTTGCCGCAGGTAAAAGCAAGCGCGCCGCGGAAATTATCGCCGTTCGCCATCCTGTAGCCGCGCCTGTGTGGTCTGGCTTTGAGCCGGGCGCAGGTGCTGACTGGTCTGCAGAAGTGCAGGCGTCCCGATGATTCAGGAATACGCTTACCCGTGGAATGCTCCACGGGAAGCCATTGCCAGCCCGTACCCCACCTATGAGGAAGTGCACAGCCGCAGTCAGATGATTGCGGCTTTAGTGCGTGCACAGGAGTTACTCGAAAAGCAGCCGACCCTGATACAGCTCGACGTAAAACGCCGTGTCAGTGATCTGGAAAAGACACAGGGAACAGCCCGCGCCAATGCGTACTTAACAAAGACATTTGTTGAGCGCACATTGCCACGCGTTGAAACCGTTAACGCTCAGTATCGCCTCGGTGATATGAGTCACGGCACGTTTACCATGCTGGCCGGGAACGTCACGAAAGGGGCTGGCGCGGCCAGTGCAGGCGGTCAGCTGTGGGAGCTGATGCGCCGCTTTAACCGCCTGCCGGATATGGCTCGCGCCGATGTCGATCTGCTGGCCGGGGATGTGGCAAATTTCATCCTCGCCGAGCTGGTACAGGCGCACGCGCAGGCCAGCGACGAGTCGGATTACAAATATACGCACCGCATTTATATGACCGCCGCTACTATCACCCGCGAGCTGAGTCAGACGCCGCCACTGTGGGAAAAAGTAACGTCCCGTCTGTTTGACCCGGAGGAGGTTACCCCGGAGATCATGCGCATGCAGACCGAAAAATGGTGGAAAGGCCGACTGCGCCGCGTGGCCGCATCATGGCGCGAACATCTTCAAATTGCCCTGGCTAACGTCAGTAAAAAGCATACCCCCTACGCCAGCAATATGACCGTCTCCGAGTGGCGCGAGCAGAAGCGCCGTACCCGTGAATTTCTGAAAGGGATGGAGCTGGAAGACGAGGAAGGCAACCGCATCAGCCTGATCGAGAAGTACGACGGCAGCGTAGCCAATCCGGCGATCCGCCGCTGCGAGCTGATGACCCGCATTCGCGGCTTCGAAAATATCTGCAACGAAATGGGTTTTATCGGCGAGTTCTACACGCTGACCGCCCCGGCACGCTATCACGCCACAATCAAGACCGGTCACCGCAACCGCAAATGGAACGGGGCCAGCCCGGCAGATACGCAGCGCTACCTATGCAGTGTTTGGCAGAAAATCCGGGCAAAGCTGCACCGCGAAGAAATCCGTATTTTTGGGATTCGTGTTGCCGAGCCTCATCACGATGCAACCCCGCACTGGCATATGCTGATGTTTATGCGCCCGGAGCAGGCTGAGCGCGTGCGCGAGATTATGCGCGACTACGCCTGTAAGGAAGACAGCGGCGAGCTGACAAGCGACAAAGCCCGTAAGGCCCGCTTTCACGCCGAGGCTATCGATCCTGAGAAAGGGAGTGCTACAGGTTACGTGGCTAAATACATTTCCAAAAATATTGACGGTTACGCCCTGGACGGGGAGAAAGACGACGAAACCGGCAAAGACCTGAAAGAAACAGCCTCGGCCGTTTCCGCATGGGCGGCACGCTGGCACATCCGGCAATTCCAGTTTGTGGGCGGCGCGCCGGTCACGGTTTACCGCGAGCTGCGCCGCATGGCAGACAGCGAAACCGCACACGGCCTGAGCATTGAATTTGCGGCCGCGCATGACGCCGCCGATGCGGGAGACTGGGCCGGATACGTTAACGCACAGGGCGGGCCGTTCGTGCGCCGCGACGAGCTGGCCGTGCGCACCTGGTATCAGGCAAGCGAAGATGTGAACGAGTACGGCGAGCAAACTGTGCGCATTAAGGGCGTTTATGCAACTGAAGTAGGCGACGACACCCCGATCTTAACCCGCCTCGCTCAGTGGAAGATTGTGCCGAAACGTGCCGTTGATTTGGGTTTTGAATTTAAGGACGCGCCCGCGTCCTCTCGGAGTTCTGTCAATAACTGTACGGGAGGTTTGAGATCTGAGGATTCGAACCCGCCGGGAAGTTACGCAAAAATCGACCTGGACGGCATGAGCAGGAAGGAGCGGCGGCGGCTTTTAAGTCGGATAAGAGCGGAAAAACCAGAAAAGCGGCATCTGAGGCTGAGGCGGTCGGACAAAATCGAAGCTGCGTGCGAAAAATTAATAAGCCAGGTGAGAGATTTAAGCGGTGAAACCATCAGCCGCGGGCTGGCCGTGCGTCTGATCGGTGGCACGCAGACTAAAATCGGCGGTCATTTTTTCCGCAGTCTGCCTAATGGTGAACTGGCCCGCCCAATACTGGAGCAGAAGAGTGTTTCCGTATTAGAACGGTTTAATCGTTTAGCAGAAAAACACCGTACAAAAAGCGAAAAATGATGGCCTGCAGCTTGAAATTCTTTAGTAGCAGTCAATCAGATCATTTAGTTTCCCGACAAGCTGATTTTTGAGATGAGGCGTGGATAAAAATCTTCCTTATCAGCTAGATAAAAAATTAAATTGACTGGGACATTTTTCTTTCTCAACCTGTAAATGCTGTGCTACTGTATAAATAGACAGTGGTTTAGTGGGGAGGGCACATGGATAACGGTTTAAAAGAGCGAGTGATGCTTGAGCGGGTAGAATTGATTGCGCGGCTTACTTCTGAGGGGATCTGCAGGGACCAGGACAGGGTGATCGCCTTGAATCTCATCGCAGAAATAGCGCGTAACACCTCAATAGCCAATCAGCAGTTTTCGGTCGTCTTTTCGGCTGTGCCGCTTGATAAGTAAAATCGAGGTTTCAAAGTTATGCGTATTGAAATCACACTCGATAAGAATCAAAAAATTAGTCATTCGGTGGTAGAGGCTTTCCGGGAAGAAGTAAATAAACGAGTGACCGCGCTATTTCCTGATGCAGTAGTACAGGTGCGCCAGGGCAGTTACACCAAAATCGAAATGCCCGGTGTAAATGTTGATGAAGACTGGTGCAGGCTAAATGATCTGCTTCAGAACGTCTGGGAAGATGACAGCTGGCTGCATTGATAACCGTGCTGATGCCAAAATCTCGATTTTGGCGGCGGCACGGTTGAACAACGAGCATTGCGAGGCGTTAGTAAATGGCGGGAAGTGACGCAAATTATCAGATAGTTTACCGGGGCGATAACCTCGAATGCTTCCAATCCGGCGGTTGGGTTTTTTTCCAGCGGCCTAAACATGCGGGCGGGGGGTTCTGGCTCGGCAGAACTTACGATTTCGTTTTCATGATCGAGCTGTCGCGACCGGTTTCACTTTATGAAGGCATTATTTACCTGCAACAGCTGAAATTTGAAAGCGCTTCACCCTCCAGATTTCACGCTATCTGATCCGTAAAAGAGCCATGCATGCATAACGTGCATGGATCTGCATTAATTTCTGAGGCGTTCAAACACCCCGCAGGGCCAGTAGCGGCGCTGTTTTTCGAGTGGTATGCAACTGCATGAAAAGCGATGCACAAAGCGGGCAGGCGTGGCGGGGATAGCATTGCGCGCTAGTGCATGCATACACAGTTAACTTACTAATAAAATTTTTTGATTTGAGTATGGCTGATAGCAAGATTCGGTCATTAGAGCCGGTTGAGCAGAGAGGCTAACGTTAAAACACAAAAACGCAGGTAGTGAGTTCGTACTATTAGTTATAGTACAAACCCAACTTTGAAATAGTCCAGCGTATTTGCACACAAACTATGTGTAATTTTCTCTAATGTGTTTCAACTTGTATATGCGATGTAATATGATGTGAGGGGTTTAATCTGAATGATCTACAATTAACATTGTTTAAGATTTTGATATATAAGGACTTTTATGAAAGTTTACTGCATGCCGGTCAAGATTTCCTGCACTAGTGGAAGGTATACTGCTGCTTCTTTCTTATCTGAGTGCGCTAAAACTGCCACGACTAACATGGACTATTCTAACACCGACAAGAGTGTTTTCTTTAGGTTTTTTGAAGATGCTGATGTGTTTTCATGCATAATTTTGACTATAAAAAAATCAAAATCTTATGTCTCAGCCAATCAGGTCAACAAAGACTTTTCTTTAACTACAACTGGCACAGGTGCAAATTCTATAAGTGAAGCAAACGTAATACTTATCAATAAAAAAAACCTTAAGGGGATCTATATTCATAATGAAGGCTCGATGTTGCTTACAGCCTTTGATAGCAAACTTAGAACTTATTATTATAGTGCTTTGAGAGGTAAGTTAACCTCAAAACAAAAAGATGAAAAGTTTGTTCTTGAACGTTTGGTAAGCAGTTCAACGTTACTCGACAAAATCAAGAAATATTCCTTTGTGGATGAAATAAATGCAACTTTTGTTAATTCCACAACCGCTTCGCGATACTTGAATTCGTCTGTTTTCAGTAAGACGAAAAGTGTTCGTGTTACAATGAGAACTAAAAACTTATCAATTAAAACCAGTAAAGCAAAAACTGATTTGTTAGATTACCTTAATGACTTGGTGAAAGATAATGCTCAAAGCATTAGTTTTAAAGGTAAAAACTCAATTGATGCAGCAGGTGAAACTGTTGGTGTGATTGATAAAGCAAATAGCATTGAAAATCTTGAACACGAAGATTACATGACTATGCTGCATGGCATGAAAATTAGTGCATTTTTACAGAGTCAACTATATAATGACATGAAAGCATTAATAATGTCGCACAGTCTTCTTAAGTAATTAATTTGGAGGGCGCATGATAATCAGAAACGTTTCTATCGGCCTCATGCTTGGACTGGTTGCATATGGGGTTTCGGTTTACATAGGGATCAATATTGTTGGTTCTGCCCTTGAATTGTCTAACGTCTATAAGGCTAGCATGAGAGGGTACTTCTTCTCGGCTTTTTTAGGGATTTCCTCATTTTTGTTATCTCTTCTTACTTTTGTAGTAATCAACCTGAAGGAGAAAATGTTTGATTCTGATGATTATAAAAAAATATTTATAATACATAGAGAGCTAAAATCTGAGGCTGAAATTGTTAAAGGGGAACTATATAGACCTTTGGTCATCATTACTACTATGTTGGTTTTTTCTATAGCAAGTAGCATCGCAACATCAATTTTGCAATTTACACTCGGACTTTCAAGTTGTGTTTGGGTTTTAATAATGCCGACCTTGACACCCTTTATCGCTATTTCTTTTATGGCTCTTTCGCTTTATCAGATGACTCAGTTAATCTTTCAATGGCTGCGCTCAGAAGAAGTAATAAATAAATCCTGAGTCATGATGCTAAAGGAAACCGCCTATCAAGGCGGTTTCCTAAAGAACTGGCTCAAAGTTCATAAGTCTGAAATCTTATTATTTCCTCTTGAAGCCAATTATTTAATTCTTTCATTCTTTCCTGTAGCGGTGTCAGTTCATTGCGCACAAACACCTGAGACGCTTTCACCGCGTCGCCGAATCCGCCGGAGTTGTCCGGGATAATCCCCATCATCTGCGGCGGCACGCGGTGCGCACTTAACAGGTCGTCGCGGCTGGCTTTCTTGATGTTAAAGAAATCGTCTTTCGTTGCCACCTCACTGAGCGGCAGAATCTTGATCCCGTCCGGCTTTCCGTTTGGCGCGTACATAAACAGGTTGCGGAAGTTACCCAGCCCTTTCGTGTCGCGCATCGCCTGGCGCATCCGGTCAACGTCGCTGCTGCTCTGCGCCGCGTCGGTCATATACAGGATGTAACCGGCGTGTGCGCCGTTCTGGTAATACTTGCGGCGGAACAGCGTCGCCGCCTCATTCAGCCAGGCTGAGTTAAGCGCGCTGAGGTATTCCGGCAGGCCGTAAAGCTCCTGATTGATATCCGGCTCCAGCAGATGAAACACGCTGCCGGCTGAAAATTCGTGCGGCTCTTTCCAGTCATTCACAAACCAGTAAACGCCATCCTTCACGCCCCTGCGGGTGAATTTGGCCGGAGTGGTTTCAAGGCGCAGCGGCTTACCCAGCCCATTGCGGCGCAGCTCGGCAAAGGCATTGCCGAAGACCAGATAATCCAGCGCAAACTTGCTGAACTCCTGCTGGCTCATCATCGGGTGCGGAATAAACGTTGAGGCCAGAATGTTGCGCTTCACGTAAATCGGCGAGCTGTGATGCACGGCCGAGCGAAGGCTCTTAGCCAGCCCGCTAAAGCTGACCGGCGGCTCAAACCAGCGCCCGTTACCGATGCACTCGGCGTAATCCAGAATGTCGCGCTTATCCATGACCGGCGTCGGGTCGCCAAAGGTAAACGCCTCGGCGTGCTGCTGCGGTGCGGTTGCCTGTACAGGCTGCGCGGTGGCGGAGTGAGCCTTGCGGCCTCTGCGTTTGCTCATCAGTAAAATTCCAGAATTGAGGGGTTAGCGCCGCCGCTGGCTGCGGTAAGCGGTTCGTTTAACAGTGCGTGCATGATTGCCCAGGCGACGTCAGCATGGCTGGCTTCTTCGCTGCGGCTCGCCTCGTAGGTTGAGCGGTTGCCGCTGGCCGTCATGGTTTTGCGGATTGCCATAAACGACTGCGTGATGTCCGTCGCCCCTGCGTCATACTCAAGCCGCCCGCTGCTGATGGTGTCTTTCGCCTTCAGCACCATTGCGGTTTTCACTTCCGGTGAGTATTTGATTTCGCGCGCGGCCGGATAAAACTGGCGTACCAGCTGGAAAACGCCCTGGCCGATGCCGGTCGCATCCACGCCGATATATTCCACGGTGTATTTTTTCGTTAAGTCCTCAATTGATTTCGCCTGCGCGGCAAAGTCCATGCCCCGCCACTGGTGATGCTCCAGCACGCGGAATTTACCGCCCGCAACGAGCGGCGGCGCGATAACCGCACAGCCTGCGCTGTCGCCGGTATGCGACGGGTCATAGCCGATCCATACCGGCCGGTAAGCAAACGGGCGCGGCAGGTACGGGTTGAAGTCTTCCCACTCTTCCAGGCTGTCGATCATGCAGCTCTGCAGCTCGACGAACGGGAACACGCTCGCCTCATCGTCGACAAACTCACACATCAGCAGGTTCTGATATTCCGCCGGGCTGTACTCAAGCTGCAGCTGGTCAATGTCGAACAGGTTGCAGCCGCCGGTCAGTGCATCCTCGACCGTGACAATCTGCCGCCACTGCCCGTCTCCGCACAGCGCGCCTTTTGCCAGGTGAGAATGCGACAGGTCTATCTCGATGCGATCATCTTTGCTGCGCCGCCCCTTGTTAAACAGCTCGCCCGACCAGAACGGATAGGCGCTGTGCGACAGGGCCGACGGCGTGGAAAAGTAGGTCGTGCGCCACTTTTTGTGCAGCGACATGCCGCTGGCGACTTTGCGCAGCTCCTGGAATTTCGGTATCCAGAAATATTCGTCCAGGTACAGATTGCCGGTGTAGCTCTGCGCGGTACGCACGTTCGTGCCGAGGAATATCAGGCGCGCGCCGTTCGGCAGCACGATGGGATCGCCTTTCAGGTCAACGTCAGCCTGGCGGGCGAAGTCGATGATGTAGTTTTTGAAGACGTGCGCCTGCGCTTTGCTGGCCGAAAGAAATATCTGGTTGCGCCCGGTGGTCAGCGCGTCTATCAGCGCCTCGCGGGCAAAGTAGAACGTTGCGCCAATCTGGCGGGATTTCAGGATATTGCGGATGCGGTGAGTCAGCCCTGCGCGGTGCCAGTTGAGCTGATACTCAAAGCAGTTATCCATAAAATAGCGGGTCAGCTTGTCTGTCTGTTCCTCGCTGAACTCATTTTTAACAACCGGCTGGCGCTCGCCTTTGTTGCGGTTGCGTACGTTCGGATTTAAGTCGGCCTCGTTGCCGCTGCTGCGGTAGCGCTCAACGCGGGCAAGGCGCTCAATCTGACGGCCGAGCGCGTCTATCTCTTTGTAATCACCATTCCCCTTTACCTCTTTCATGATGAGCTGGATCAGCCGGGCTTCCATGCTGGATTCAACACGACTGATGGGCGCAACGTCGTCCCACGCGTCGCGCAGTTTCCAGCTCTGCACGGTTGGCGTTTTCTGTCCGAGCGTCTCCGCAATCTGGCGCACGGAATAACCCTGCCAGTAAAGCAGCGCGGCCTGACGGCGCGGATCGCTGATGATGGTTGTCGGTGTCGTTTTCATACCGGCAAGGCTACCGGTGCCGAAAATGGCGCGCCTGCTGTCCCTGTTTGCTGATGCATCAGCGGGCTGGCATTCGTTGAGGGATTGTGTGGCGACGGGGAAACTGGCCCCGAACCGACCCAACACCTGACCGGAGCCTGATTAATGGCAGCAATCAAATCAAAGCGTTTTCGTATCGCAGTTGAAGGCGCAACCACCGACGGCCGTGTCATTTCCCGCGACTGGATTTCGCAGATGGCGAAAAACTACAACCCGGAAATGTACGGCGCCCGCATCAACATGGAGCACATCCGGGGCTATGCCGCTGACAGCACTTTCCGCCGCTTTGGTGACGTGACCGCCGTCGAGGCTGAAGAAATCGGCGACGGGCCCCTCAAGGGCAAGCTCGCGCTGTTCGGCTGGATTGACCCGACGCCTGAGCTGGTCGAGCTGACCAAAGCGCGCCAGAAAATCTACACCTCCATTGAAGTTAACCCGGAGTTCGCCGACACGGGCGAGGCGTATCTCGTCGGCCTGGCTGTCACCGACGACCCGGCAAGCCTCGGTACTGAGATTCTGAGCTTCAGCGCCACGGCAAAAGTTAATCCGCTGGCGTCCCGCAAGCTGGATAAAGGCAACCTCTTTACCGCCGCAGAAGAAACCGTGATCGAGTTTGAAGAAGCAGCGGAGCCGTCTCCGTCCCTGCTGGCGCGCATCTCGGCGATGTTCTCTGCGAAAAAGAAAACCGACGGCGAGCAGTTCGCCGACGTCAGCGCGGCAGTAACGGCCGTCGCCGAGCAGGTGCAGCTGAACGCGGAGAGTCAGGCGCAGGAGCTGTCGGCGCTGGAGCAGTCCGTCAGCGCACGCCTTGAGGCTATCGAGCAGCAGGCCGGGGAAGACCGCGCCGCTTTTGCTGCGCTGCAGGGCCAGCTTTCGCAGACCGACGGCAGCTTTAACCGTCGCCCGGCGGCAACCGGCAGCGATCCGAAGTCCGGCGCGCAGACCGACTGCTAATCAGGCGTGGCCTGAACGTTAAAACCCAACACAAAGATAAACAGGAACGCCAATGCGCAAGAATACCCGCTTTAAGTTTAACCAGTTCATGACCCGCCTCGCCGAGCTGAACGGCGTCGAAACCGACGACATGAACAAGAAATTTACCGTTGAGCCGTCGGTCACGCAGACGCTGATGAACCGCGTGCAGGAGTCTTCCGATTTCCTGACCCGCATCAACATCGTGCCGGTGTCCGAAATGAAGGGCGAGAAAATCGGGATCGGCGTATCCGGCTCGATTGCCAGCGTGACCGACACGGCAGGCGGCGACGAGCGCGAAACCGCTGATTTCGCCGCGCTGGATAAGCAGGGTTATGAGTGTGTGCAGGTCAACTACGATTTCCACATCCGCTATAACACCCTCGACCTGTGGGCGCGCTATGAAGATTTTCAGGCCCGTCTGCGTGACGCCATCGTGAAGCGCCAGGCACTTGACCGCATCATGATCGGCTTCAATGGCGTCACCCGCGCCAAAACCTCAAACCGCGCCAAGTTCCCGATGCTGCAGGACGTGGCCGTAGGCTGGCTGCAGAAGTACCGCAACGATGCCCCGGCGCGCGTGATGAGCAAAATCACCGAGGAAGACGGCACCGTCGTCTCTGAAAAAATCCGCGTCGGCAAAAACGGTGACTATGCCAGCCTCGATGCGCTGGTGATGGATGCTACCAACACCCTGATCGAGCCGTGGTATCAGGAAGACCCGGAGCTGGTTGTTATCGTGGGCCGTCAGCTGCTGGCTGATAAATATTTCCCGATCGTCAACCAGTCGCAGGCCAACACCGAGCAGCTGGCCGCTGACGTCATTATCAGTCAGAAACGCATCGGCGGTCTGCCAGCGGTGCGCGTGCCGTACTTCCCGGCCGACGCCATGTTTATCACCCGCACCGATAACCTGTCGATTTACTTCCAGGAAGGCACGCACCGCCGCCTGATTGACGAGGTGCCGAAGCGCGACCGCATCGAAAACTATGAGTCAATCAACGAGGACTACGTGATCGAGGATTACGCGGCCGGTTGCCTGGTTGAAAACATCGAAGTCGGTGAGTTCGCTGCACCTGCTGCCACCACGCAGGAAGCAGCGGCAGAAAGCGGCAGCGCTGACGGCACCGAAAAAACGGAGGCGTAACGCATGTTAAGTCCTGCCCGACGTCACCGCATGCGCCAGCAGGCTATCGAAGCCTCGCAGAACGCCGACAACCCGCTGCGCCACGCCAGCGGCTATGAGCAGATGCTCATCAAGCTGAACGACGACAAGCGCCGCCTGAAGAAAGTGCACTCTAACGAGCGCAAGGCGGAAATGAAGCGTCAGCTGCTGCCTGAGTACCTGCCGTGGGTGTCCGGCGTGCTGGAGAAAGGCAAAGGCGCACAGGATGCCGTACTGATGACCGTCATGATCTGGCGGCTCGATGCGGGCGACGTGCCCGGCGCGCTGGAGATTGCCCGGTACGCGCTGAAGCATAGCCTTGTCTCGCCTGACGGCTTTAAGCGCGCCAGCCTGCCTTATCTGCTGGCCGAGGAAGTCGCCAGCGCGGCAACGCGCGCCTGGACGGCAAAAGCGCCGGTCGATGTTGACCCGCTGCTGGCAACCATTGCGATGACGGAATCAGAAGATATGCCCGACCAGGTGCGCGCCAAGCTGCACAAGATAACCGGGTATGTCCTTCGCGATGCGGGCAGGGCTTCGGAGGCGATGACCCACCTTGCAAGAGCGCATCAGCTGCACGACGGCTGCGGCGTCAAAAAAGACATTGAGCGGCTGGGAACGGCGATGAAAAAAGAAGCTATCGCCCGCCGCTGACCGAACGCGACCCCGCGCACGGGCGGCAGGACGGCAACGCACTTTCAGTGTCTGCGCCGTCCTCCACCGCCCACCTATTTCAAAGGCCGATTATGAGTAACACGGTTGTTATCCCCGCCCCGCGACCGGCAGACGCTGCCGAGCCGCCGGTAAAGAATACGTTTTTCTGGCCTGACGTTGACCTGCAGCAGCTGCGCGATTCGCTGCGCTATGAGGGAACGGTCACGGCGCAGCGCCTGCGCCTGGCCGTGAAAACGGCGATTTCAGAAGTAAACGCCGAGCTGTACGACTGGCGCGCCGCGCAGATGGCGGCGGGCTTTAAGTCGCTGGCCGATGTGCCTGCGGAATCGCTGGACGGCGATAGCGAAAAGGTTACGGCCTACCTCGCCGCCGTCGGCGCGCTGACCGCCGCCACCATCGCTGAACGCTATCGCGGCTATGACGCCAGCGGCACAAAAAAGGCGGGCGAAATCGAGGCCAGCGCCGACGAGTACTGGCGCGATGCGCGATTCAGTATCAGCCGCATCGCCGGTAGGCCCGGCTGCATTGTGGATCTGCTCTGATGATCGTTTACGCACAGCAGGGCGATACCGTTGACGAAATCTGTCAGCGCTATTACGGGCGAACCGGCGAGGCTGTCGGGCTGGTTTACTCGGCTAATCCGGGCCTGGCCGAAAGCGGGCCGGTGCTGCCGCACGGCTGCGAGGTGACGCTGCCTGAGCTGCCGGAATCATCAGCAGGCGAAACCGTTAACCTGTGGAACTAAAAATGGAAAAAATCAGCTCTGCGATCAACTACCTGGTTGGCCTCATCCTGATGTGGCTCGGCCGTCATACGCCGCAGGATATCGCCTTTATGGTCGGTTCTGGCGTGGCCGTTATCACGCTCATTACTAACGTGGCGACGTTCTTTATCAACTGGCACTACCGCCGCAAAACCTATGAGCTGCAGCGCCTGCGGGGGGTGAACCTTGAGCCAGACCGTTAAACGCTGCGCCGTGGTGGCCGTGCTGGCGATTGCTGCGCTGCTGCCACAGTTTAAAACCCTGAAAACGTCCGAGGCCGGGCTTGCGCTTATCGCCAACGCTGAGGGGTGCCGCACCTCGCCCTATCAGTGCAGCGCCGGAGTCTGGACTAACGGCATTGGTCACACCGAAGGCGTGACGCCGCAAAGCCAGGTCAGCGAGCGGCAGGCGGCGGTTAACCTGGTGTATGACGTGATGCGCGTCGAGCGCGGGATCGATGCCTGTATGGCGGTGGAAATGCCGCAGCGGGTTTATGACGCGACCGTTTCTTTTGCCTTTAATGTCGGCGTGCGCGCGGCCTGCAGCTCAACCTTTGCCCGTTACATCAGGCTGCAGCACTGGTTTGCTGCCTGCAGTGAGCTGCGGCGCTGGGTGTACGTCAATGGCGTTAAAAATCGCGGGCTGGAGAACCGCCGCGCGAATGAGACAGCCTACTGCCTGCGGGGTGTGCTATGACGCGCCTGATTGCCGCTTTGCTGGCCGTGGCGCTGCTGGCGCTGGGCGTGACCGGCTGGCAGTGGAAAGTCGCAAAAGACGACCTGACCAGTGCGCAGCGCATTATCGGTACGCTGTCGGCCGGTATCGAGAGCCGCGACAAAGCGATAGCCAGGCTGGATGCCGACGCGAGGGCCAGCCAGAAACGCGAGGCCGAACTTCGGCTGATGCAGGGGCGCGCCAGCACAGCCGCGCTTAACCGTGAAATGACCATACAGAGAGAAACTGATGCAAATCCGATACTGCGTGACTGGTCTGCTGCTCCTCTGCCTGACGATGTTATCCGGCTGCACGCCCGTCCGGCCTTCGCCAGCGCCAGAGATTATCTGGATTGGGTGTCCGCGCGTGACAAGCTGCCCGGTGCCGGGAAACAGCCTTAAAACGGCGGGCGATCTGGCGGCGGATAATCGCCAGTTAGAGGCCGCGCTCGCCGCCTGCGGGCTGCAGGTCGAAATCATCAAAGACTGCCAGGAACAACACGATGCTGAAACCTCAACAACTGCGGCAGGCACTGACCGACAGCGTGCCGGAGCTGCAGCGAAACCCTGACGCACTAAACGTGTTTATCGACAGCGGGCGCATCGTCTCGACGCTTGCCAGCTCACTGTCATTTGAATACCAGTACCGGCTTAACATGGTCATTACCGACTACACCGGGAATATCGACCTGCTGATCGTGCCGCTGCTGGCATGGCTGCGCACGAATGAACCCGACATTATGGCAACCGAGGAAAAGCGCCGCACGGGCTTTACCTTCCAGGCGGATGTGATCAGCGACACGGCCAGCGATATCAGCATTGAGCTGCAGCTGAGCGAGCGCGTGATCGTGAAGCGGGCCGACGACGGGCTGCACGTGACGCACGTCGGCGAGAATCCGCTGCCGGAGGATGACGCGCGGCCGGTGCAGCTTTATGTTCACGGCGAGCTGGTCAGCGAGTGGCAGACATGAGCGGGCTGCAGCTTGTAAATGACCGTCTGGAGGCGCTGATCAGCAGCCTGTCAGCCCCGGCACGTAAAGAGATGGCGCGCAGCATTGGCCGTAAGCTGCGCGCGAGTCAGCAGCAGAACATCAAGCGACAGCAGGCACCTGACGGCACGCCGTTTAAGCCCCGCAAAACGCAGCCGGTGCGCAGCAAAAAGGGCCGCATAAAGCGCGAGATGTTCGCAAAGCTGCGCACCGCTAAGTATATGAAGACGCAGGCCAGCCCGAATGAGGCCGTGATCGAGTTTGCCGGAAACGTGCAGCGCATGGCCCGCGTGCATCATTACGGGCTGCGCGACCGGCCATCGCGCAAAGGTAAAGAGGTACAGTATGAGGCTCGCCCTCTGCTGGGTGTCAGTGATAAAGATTATCAAGTTATCGAAGACATTATTATAAAATCGCTGGCACAACGTTAAGTTGTGCCCACCAATACTATTTTTTAAGTTTATCTCTTAGTGCATCTTCTAGGGGGGTTAGTGTTTTTTTAAATGCCATTCTGAATGTATCTGATTCATCCTTTAAAGTGTCGTATAACATCTGGTGGTCAAGATGTTTCCTGTCAAAACCTTTATCTTCTTCGGGAATGTATGGGTTTATTACACCCAAGTAACAAGAAATATTAAACATCAGCTCCTTTTCGTGATCGAAGATATCTTTAAGTTGAAGTGCTAAATCCGCTTCCCAAAGAGCCTCGATCTCCACAATGTTAGTCAGAAGTTTAGAGCGTACTTCAACGACTTTATCCCATCTGTTCTGATATGCTGTTTGAGTTCGCAAATAATGAATCTCAGCATACTTTAATTCCTTTTCATCTACTCCTTCAGGCAATTTTAATTCAGTGCCTGTCATTAGGGGGTGCCTGACAAAAAATAACGCATCGCGATATTTATACAGGTTGATAAGTACATCTTTAGCAAGGTTATAATCTGACTGCCCTTTAAGTTGCCGCCTCCACGTACTTAAACCTTTGACCGCAACTATTGCACCTGTTGCCGGTGCAGCCACTACAACAACATCTTTTAAAAAACTAACAATTTCTGCCCACGCCATAAATCTTCCTTGTATTAAAACGGAATGTTTCAAAGACCGATGTTTGTTAGTAAACCACCAGACATAACACATTAGCCCTTAAGTCACCTTGTCTTCAAGATGCTTCCATGAACGAACAACTCGCAGAAATTCAGCGCCTGCTGCGCAACCTGATCCACATCGGAACCGTGTCGGCCGTCAACCTTGACGGTGGGCTGTGCCGTGTCGATACGGGGAAAAACACAACCGGCTGGCTGCACTGGCTGAGCGCCCGCGCGGGTAAAACCCGCTCCTGGAATGCGCCGTCAGTGGGTGAGCAGGTGCTTATTCTTTGCCTCGGCGGCGAACTCGATACCGGCTTTGTACTGCCGGGTATTTTCTCTGATGACAACCCGGCCCCGTCAGCCTCGGCCGATGCGCTGCACTGGTCATTTCCAGACGGCGCGGTGATCGAGTACGAGCCGGAAACCAGCGCGCTGACTGCAACCGGCATACAAACGGCAACCATTAAAGCAGCGGTAAAAATCCTTTTCGACTCGCCGGAAGTGGAATGCACAACGCTGTTTAAAACAGCGCAGCTGGAAGTCACTAAGGGTGGCACGATGAAAGGCGACGTTACGCATACCGGCGGCAACCTTTCCTCAAACGGCAAGGTTCTGCACAAGCATAAGCACCCTGGCGACAGCGGCGGCCAGACGGGGGAACCAATATGACAACCGCAAAATATATCGGCATGAACCGCGAAACCGGCGGCGCGCTTACCGACCTCGACCATATCCGGCAGTCGATTAGCGACATTTTTCTGACTCCGATCGGCTCCAGGGTGATGCGCCGCGAGTATGGTTCGCTTTTATCCGCGCTGATTGACCAGCCGCAAAACGAGGCGCTGCGCCTGCAGATTATGTCGGCCTGCTATCTGGCGATCCTGAAATGGGAGCCGCGCGTAAAACTGACCGCCATCAGCTTTGAGTCGGATATCAACGGCGCAATGGTGGTTGAGCTGTCCGGCAACCGCACCGACAGCGCTCAGCCTTTTTCCTTAACCGTTCCCGTGAGCTGAGACTATGGCAACTATCGACCTGAGCCAGCTGCCCGCGCCCAATGTGGTGGAGTCGCTGGACTATGAAACCCTGCTGGCCGAGCGCAAGGCGACACTGATTTCCCTTTACCCGGCTGATCAGCAGGAGGCCGTCGCCCGCACGCTGACGCTTGAATCAGAACCCATCGTTAAGCTGCTGCAGGAGAATGCCTATCGAGAGCTGATCCTGCGCCAGCGCATTAACGAGGCGGCAAAGGCCGTCATGGTTGCCTATGCACTGGATGGCGACCTTGACCAGCTCGGCGCGAATAATGGCGTAACCCGCCTGACCATTACCCCGGCCGACGATACGACCATCCCGCCGACCGCTGCCGTTATGGAAAGTAACGACGATTTCCGGCTGCGCATCGCCTCGGCCTTTGAGGGGATGAGCGTGGCCGGGCCGACCGGCGCGTATGAGTATCACGCCAGAAGCGCCGACGGCCGGGTAGCCGATGCGTCAGCTATCAGCCCGTCACCCGCCGTTGTCACTGTGACGGTGCTCGCCCGCGAGGGCAACGGCGCAGCGACAGACGATCTGCTGGCCGTGGTTAAAGCTGCGCTCAATGATGAGGACAAGCGCCCAGTTGCCGACCGGGTGAGCGTGCAGTCAGCGAAGATTGTTAATTACGAAATCGAGGCCGAGCTGTACCTCTATCCGGGGCCGGAGGCTGAGCCAATCCGCGCCGCATCTGAGGCAAAGCTCGCCGCCTACATCAGCGCGCAGAAGCGTCTCGGCCGTGACATCCGCCTGTCTGCGCTGTATGCCGCCATGCACGTTGAGGGCGTGCAGCGAGTCAGCCTGATTAAGCCGTCGGCTGACGTGGTGCTCGACAAAACGCAGGCCGCTTACTGCACTGGCTACACGCTGACCGTAGGAGGCTCGGATGAGTGATCGCCTGCTGCCGACCGGATCAACAGCGCTTGAGATTGCCGCCGCTGAGGCGCTGGCAAGCCCCGGCGCTATGAGCGTGCCGCTGCGCCAGTTATGGAATCCGCAATCCTGCCCGGTGGAGCTTCTACCCTATCTGGCGTGGGCGTGGTCAGTTGACCGCTGGGATTCAGCCTGGCCGGAATCGACAAAGCGCGCCGTTGTTGCCGCTTCGCGGTATGTGCACCAACACAAAGGCACGATTGGCGCTATCCGCCGCGTCGTAGAGCCGCTGGGCTATCTCATCCGGGTTATTGAGTGGTGGAAAACCAATGAAGCGCCAGGCACGTTCCGGCTTGATGTAGGAGTGCTGGATACCGGCATTACGGAGGAAATGTATAACGAGCTGGAGCGCCTGATAGCTGACGCGAAGCCCTGCAGCCGTCACCTTATCGGGCTGTCTATCAATCTGGACGCTAACGGCACGATGCCGGTAGCCGTTGCCAGCTACAGCGGCGACGAGCTGACCGTTTATCCCTATACCCCTGAACTTATCAGCGTCGGCGGGCCGGGTTATTCCGGCGTGGCGGTGCATCTTATTGACCTGACGGAAGTGAGCGCATGACGACAAAATATTTTGCCCTGCTGACCAATCAGGGCGCGGCTAAGCTGGCGAACGCCGCCGCACTCGGCACGAAAGTGAATATCACATCATTAGGCGTCGGAGATGGTGGCGGCACGCTGCCGACGCCTGATGCCGCACAGACAAAGCTCATCGGTGAGAAGCGCCGCGCGCAGCTTAATTCGCTGACCGTTGATGCGGCCAACAGCAGCCAGATTATCGCGGAGCAGATTATCCCGGAAAGCGAAGGCGGTTTCTGGATTCGTGAAATCGGCCTGTACGACGCTGACGGCGTGCTGATTGCCGTTGCTAACTGCCCGGAGACTTACAAGCCTCAGCTGGCCGAAGGCAGCGGCCGGACGCAGACCGTGCGCATGATTTTAATCGTGAACAGCACAACCGCCGTCACGCTGAAAATTGATCCGTCCGTGGTGCTGGCAACGCGAAAGTATGTTGATGATGCTGTGATCGAGGTGAAAGCCTACGCTGACAGCGTAATGAAAACGCACACCGATGCTAAAAACCCACACAGCCAGTACCTGCAAATCGCAAGCGCCCTGGCAGAAATCAAAGACGCCGGGCTGGTTGCTGACGTTCTCAAAAACCTCGGTTTAGG
>Ga0157357_1000249_pt1 | contig 22456 bp, 14 predicted proteins | sample AttcapACBM1_FD_111485 | JGI IMG/M metagenome (GOLD analysis project Ga0157357, IMG submission 111485) | Fungus gardens microbial communities from leaf cutter ant in Botucatu, State of Sao Paulo, Brazil - Atta capiguara ACBM1 | ecosystem: Host-associated > Fungi > Mycelium > Unclassified ... | reverse complement strand
GTTTGAGGATTAGACCTTAGACTTAACAACATCATTTTACATCAATTTTCATCATTCTTTATTCTTTATTATCTGTATTGATTTTAATCATCATTATCATCATTATTGAACTTCTGAATCACTCCTAAACCTTTGAGAATGCACCTAAGGTTCAGATATCACAAATAAGTAAGTAGTTTATTTTGTGATATAATAGAATTAACAAAGAAATCAAACAGCATATTAGGAATTTGGACAAGATTGTCAACTGTCTTTTACCCACAAACATGTCAGAATTGTAAATGTTGGACTTGGTTTCATTTTATTCTTATTTTTCTTTTCTTTTCTTATTTTCTTTTATTGGTTTCATTTTACTTTTCTTTATTTTGGACTTAGATAAAAGTGTGATGTGACATCACATGTGATGGTCACACCTATCATATATATTACTGTCACTATCACACAATTATGTGATACAAAGAAGAATATAAAAGGTTTTAGGACAGATGATATCATATAACATAGCAATAATATGTTGGCCTTATGGAAAGCACATGGATTTCAGAGTAGGTTAGTTGTAGTGTGTACATAGACTATGGTCTGTAGTATATAAAGTAAACTATTTTATACTAAGAACTCTATTGAGTTCTTTTATATTACTTAATATAAAAGTCATCTTTTGTTTTTATTTAAGGACTTAAGTCATAACAAAACAGATGGACAGACTTAGCACATGAACCAGAAACTGGAACAATACTTATAGTTCTTTGTAGATTACCAGAAGGATTGGCCTAAGTAGCTAGCATCTGTAGAATTTGTGGTAAATAGCAAAGTTTATTTGGCAACTAAAGTATCTCTATTCATGGCAAACTATAGGAGGAAGTTAAGAATGGGAGTGAACATCAAGAGAAAGGGAGAGATAAAAAGACAATAGAATTTGCAAAAAGAATAAAGAGAATTCAAGAGAAAGCTGGGTAGTACTAAGAAAGATACAAGAGAATTTAATAAGACAGGCAGACAGGAGAAGGAGATAAGCAGAAACATGGAGGAAAAGGGACAAGATCATTTTAAGTACAAAAAACTTAGTACTCAAAGAATAACTAGTAAGAAACTTAGTGGACTGATATCTGGGCCTATATATCATTAAAGAGATAGTGTTTACTAATGTAGTTAAACTAAAACTACTAACTACAATGAGAATTTATCTGGTAGTAAATATAAGTTGAGTAGTAAGATACAGAGAACCAGTGAAGGAGTAGAGGAGGGACTAAAACCAGTAAAAATTGACAGAGAAAAGAAGTAGCAGGTTGAAAGAATACTTAATAAACAAAAAATAAAAGGAGTAACAAAGTACTTAGTGCATTGGAAGGGATTCATAGTAGAGTATGACATATAGAAAAAGGAGGAAGACCTAGGAAATGCCAAAGAAATAGTAATAGACTTTGAAAAAAGAGTAAGTATAGAAGTCAGAAGATAAGAAAGAATAAAAGTAGTGGAAAAATAAGACTTCAAGAGAAGAGAGTTGTCAGAGAAGTACACAGCAAAGATGTTGTATAGATAAGATGATGGGAAATTTGAAAAAGAATACCTGAGGAAGTTGAAAAGAAATTGGCAGAGATAGAAGTTTGGGAGCTAGTCTGTACACATCTAATCTACCCTAAAGTTATAACCAAGTTCTTCTAGTAGTTTTCATAATGTTTTACTAAGTCATATGACTGTGTGACTGTGACATATGTCATATGTCATGCTTCCATCACATGTGATGTTATATTCCTAGCTAAGTTCAAAGAAGGAAATAAGAAAATTAAACTATAAAGGAAAAGAGAAATGGAAAAGAAATTATAAAAGTAGTGTGGACAAACTTGTCCAAAGGATAAGAGAGGCAAGGAAGGAAGTGGAAGAAGCTCTAAGGAAAACAAACAAGATAATGAAAAGAAAGGCAGATGAGAAATAAGAAGGAGCCTTTGAGTACAAAGAAGAGAATCTAGTATGAGTATATAGCACAAACATTAGCTCCAGTTGACCAGCCAAAAAGCTAGCTTTTAAGAGAGCCAGCCTGTTTTCAGTAATCAAGAAAATTGGGTCTTTGGCATATAAGCTCAAAATCCCTAAGACTACATCCAGTCATCAGCAAGTCTAAACTGAAACCCTACTACAGGCCAACCTATAGTAACTCCCTGTGGACATGTTTTTGACTCTTAGTCATTTACAGTTGTCCACAGTTCACTGGGTAACTCCTGAGTTATCTGATTACTTCCTAAGGCTACAAGGACTCCTTATTCGACTCCTGCACTCAATTCAAGTGGCAGGGACAACCCTTCAAAGAGTCTACATGGGAGGACCGAAGCGAAGTTATCAAGAGAGTACTACAACTATGTCAAAAGACTTCCACAACAGCCATCCTGACACACCCAGGGTTCCCACAGTTTGAATTCCATACAGGAGAAATCGCGAAGACGCGACCTTAGGAGAGGGTTTAATGTTACGGTTCGCCTTACAGCCCAGATGTATAGGGCAGAAGGGCTCGAGTCGCGGGTCACATGTGGACAAATTCCTTAGTCTCAGTCTGGTCACTGGTAAACTTCGTCTTTCCAAACACTGGTCTGTAGAGGTTTCGTAACAGGTGGCATCTGGCATCAGAAACGATGGCTCAACCAACAATTTCTGTTTGTCAAGATTTCATTTGGGAATTGACTGCCCCATGGCAATCGACTACCCTATGGGAGTCGAAGCAAATGTATCAACTCAGTTAAGAGAAATCCAAAAGACACGATACTTCGCAACAGATGAACTCACACTTCCAGATCAGCCCTGTTACAGAGAATTTCCACAACCTTGACCTGATCATTAGATGTCATTTTTGTACTACCTAGAATATATGTTTGGCTTGTAACTACCAAGTATTTTTGTGATTAGTGAATATAACAATAACTAAGATACTGGCTGGTACACAGTAATGGAATTGATCTTCCATTTAGCATCTATCAAGTCATTAGTCTCAACCAAGGGCATTATGTATGAATAGTGCTCACTCTTGAAATTCGATGGATCAGCCACTGCCTGCTCACAAGTACCTGGACAGCCGGAATACCCGTACGCTGAACCCGCCCAATCACCACATAGAGTTGTATCAATGACCAACGAAAGATCATGGAAATGCTGGCTGACATCACAAGTATCCGAACTCCAGTACGCTGCTGGAGAGCCCCAAGTACTTGGATCCGGAGAATTGCTTTGGATATTTGTTGGAATATCACTACGAGCAAAATGCCAGATTTTGATTCCCGTGGAATCCAACAGGTGAGCGAAGACTCCACCGCCTGCCTCGCTGAAGCCTTGGCCATAGGACCTAGCATCAGTGTCCTGATATGCACACCCAATATTCTCGTTCTTTGTTACTGCACATTGGGTGGAATTTCCAGGTTTCCCAGTGATGTCTACAGAGCCTCTGGATGCGGTGCAACCTTCAGAAGTATGGAGGGTATACTGATTCGTAGTCCCCATATTAACACCTTCAGCTACGTCAATCTCGCCTGTAAAAACGTGTGAATGAGTGAATGAGACGTATTTCATTTTTCAAGTCTACGCACCTCCATTGGGCCAGTCAGAACCCACTTGCCAGTACGCTGGCCAGACACTACATCCAAATGGTATCTGCGCAAAGTCCGCGATAAACAAACCATTGTTCCATGTCTTTTGGGAAGTTATCCGAATTCTATAAAGTCGCCACAGTGAGTAGAACTCATTAGAGATCGAACAAACCGCAAGCTTACGAGTCACGATTCTGGCCTGGCTGGAGCGTCGTGATGTCGTCGACTGCGAGCACTACGGTGTCTCCATCCAGATAAGCTAGTGTTTTGGATTGCGCATCACCCTGATTCTGATAGTTCACAAGTCCATGAGTCGGATCAAGCCCAGTGAAAAAGTCCCATTGGCTATGCAAGTCTATGTCAATAAAGCGAAACCAAACCTAGGAAACAGTCTCACCTGAAGAAGTTTTCACCTCTGTACACTATATCCTGTTTGAACGTCCCCCTTGAGTTGCTAGAATCACTCCGATCGGTCAATCTGTCGGAACCTGTTCAGAAAGTGTCAGCAGAGGCCCATGATTAATAGAAATAGAACGAGGACCACAGCAACGAATAAACTGACCATATTCAGTAGACCGTCGATACGAGCTTCGCCTTGAATTGCTTCTAGCCATAGAGTCAACTGCCAAAGAGAACAATAATAAAACAGGTACGGAGAGCATGATGCCAAGTTTTTTGCGAGGTGGAGCTCTAGAGGAATATTGCAAAAAAATAATCAAGAGCCTCTCGTCTATAAAAAAAATTGTATGGCAAGGACCAGAGATATCCGTCGAGGATTCAAGGGAGAAGAAAGCTAACCAGGTGGCCTGACCGGTGAGGAACAGAAGTTCGGAAGAGGGCAGGCAACTTTTATACCGTTAGAGGCCTGAAAAAAATTTTCCGTGGCTGACTCAGTGCTACATACTTAATCCGAAATATTATAAGCGAGTCCGAGTCCACTGTCGCTGCCAGGAAATTTGAGAGAGGATCGAAACCGAGGCCGATCAAACATTTCCATATATTGAGTCAGGAGGTGTCTAAGCAAGTAATTCATGAGTTGAGGAATTAAGATGTATGAAAGACAAAGACGTACGCACACGCGTCTCAAAAGTTGTCGGGGCCTTGGATCGAAGCGATGCCACCCAAGCTCAATTGGTGTTCGTTCCTTAGATCCACGTGATCATCGGGTTAAAAATTACTGGTCTAAAAACGGAATTCCTTCCTTTTTAGGCGAATAAGAATGTCTCACTTTCGTTTTTCGCTATCATTAATACCCGGGATCCTGGAGACTTCTCTATTTTTTCAAGTCCTTTGGGCACCGACGAGGGAACGGCCATTTACTACCAAAGAAATGTTGGAATACAGAACCGAGGATTGTCTTCGTGTCATGTTAGTATAAGTATTGGTAGACATACAATTTGTCCCAAGTACTGTGTATCCGCCTGCTATGAGTCCTTTTAACAGACAGATAGAGACGAAAATTAGTAAAGGAGAGTTGCCTATGGGCTTTTATTAGAAGTAGATCTCCGATATAACATGAGAGATCTGAGCAATAGGATAAGAGGCAGGTGCTATGACAGTAAACAGAGGGAGTTGGTGATGAGGGATGCTCCGTTACTGCCATCGAAACTACTGAGATTTTAAAAGGTTGGATCCTCTCGTTCGTTGAATGAGAGACTGCTCTCGGTCTTGAAGAATTTTACAAGAGGTGGCGTACGTATGCGAGTTGCAATGATAGAGTGACATCGATTTTGTTGTTGTTAGTCTCTTTGTCAGAAGAAAGGTACGCGACCCTCGTAAATTTTGACGTGGACTTGGCTTCAGGTGCACAACATCCACAAAAACGACGTAATCTACTAATTAGTTCAAGCAAAATGTCCAAGCGTTGTGAGCCTAAAATAGTTATGAACATTCGACGGCGACAGATCATGAGCCAAGCAATCTAATTCTAATCACGAATATTATATCAATTATCTATGGTAGTACTTGATGAACTGAGTAGTATATCGAGTTTGGGGCACGAAGTAATCTGTAGGGGGTGATCTATGAGTCTATGCTGCCCGTCCCTTCCCTCGCATTCTTTTTGTCGGATCAAGGATCACCTTTCTCAGACGGATGCTCTTCGGAGTCACCTCTACCATCTCATCATCACCCATATAGCTAAGAGATTCTTCCAACGTCATGATTCGAGGGGAGCCCAAGACTATCTTCTCATCCGCTGCAGCAGCTCGAATGTTTGTGAGTTGCTTCTTCAGGCAGGGATTAAGATAGAGATCTTGAGCTTTTCCAGCTTCCCCAATGACCATCCCCGGATACACTATCCAAGTCAGACGCCAAAGTAAAAGCGCGGTAAACATCCAAAATCCTGACCTTGAGTCCCAGGGTAAATGAACAAAGTTCCTCGAGCCTGCAGGGGAGCCATGGCATATGCAGAACTGACACCATCAATCATGGAAATGAGACTTCCCCTTCGCCCAGTGTCCACTTCACCTTTAAAGGGTTCATACCCTTTAAAGATATGATTCAACGTGCCTTGACCATGAACGTCATTCTTAAACTCTCCAGCTAGATATCCAATTAATCCACGAGAAGGAATCTCCATGACAATCTTGACCCAGCCTTCGCCTTCGCCATGTGATCCGGAATCGTATGAAATCATCGTACCTTTGCGCATCGTCAGCTTTTGCACTACAGTTCCAGCAACGTCTTCCTTGACTATGATAGTACACTCTTCGATAGGCTCCAGCATGCCCAATTTCCCTGGCCTGTCAAGTGCCGCTGGGTTGGGTATCATGACAGCTTTGGGAGACCCGACAGTTAACTCAAAACCTTCGCGCCTCAGAGTCTCCAGAAGAACTCCTAAATGCAGCACACCTCGTCCTCTGACTTCAACGGATTCAGCTGTCGGGCCAGGAAGGACTTTAAGTGCCACATTTGTCTGGGCTTCTTTCAAGATACGTTCACGAATCAGCTGTGAGGTGAGTTTATTGCCTTCTTTTCCGGCCAAAGGAGAGTCATTGGGATATACATACACCGAAATTGTCGGGGGATCGATTGGGGTAGTCTGTAAAAAAACGTGAATGCTGGTTCTAACAAGCTGAGTAAATCATTTGCGCACTGGCAGAGGTTGAGGACCCGCGTCGCCCCATCCATCCGGATGCACCAATGTCACATTGACACCACCGTCCTTGATCCCAGCAACACTCACAATCTCACCAGCACCAGCAATCTCCTTCTCTTCTCTCTCTAGGCCCTTTCTCCTCAAAATCCGCTTCACTTTTCCTTCACCAACCTTGTTTCCTTCCGGATCAATTGCCCACAAGGTATCTCCAATACTGAGTTTTCCACTTTGCACACGTCCAAGATAGAGAACACCAAGATATGGGTCTGTCTCTATCTGAGTTGTGAGCATAGAGAATGGGCCAGTAGTTTTCAGGTGGGTTGGAGCAGGAACGTGTGACAGGATAAGGTTGAAGAGGGGTTCCATGCTTGGCTCCGAGGATGCGGAAACGACGCTATCAGATGCCCAGCCCTGTTTTGCGGAGGAGTAGAGGAGGGGATATTCAGCTTGCTCGTCTGTTGCCCCAAGTGTAGCAAAAAGGTCAAACAAATCACTTTCAACTTGGGCAACCCTCGAGGTCGGCCTATCAACCTTATTTACGACTACCAGTGGACTAGCGACTTGTGTTCAGCAGTCTATACTAATTTAAAAACAAATAAACCGCACCGCAGACCCCTTTTTAGGGCTTTGCTCAGCACAAAGCGGGTTTGAGTCATTGGTCCCTCTGTCGCATCTACAACCAATGCAACACTGTCTACCATGCTCAGTATTCGCTCGACTTCACCCCCAAAATCAGCGTGTCCTGGGGTATCCACGATATTGATAAGGTTGCCCTGATAGTTGATACTCGTGCACTTAGAGAGTATGGTAATGCCGCGCTCGCGCTCCAGGTCGTTGGAATCCATCACTCGAGTGACAAAACCATTCTGGATACCTGCGTCCGCAACAGATGAAGCAGAATTAGGAGTCTGAAGAATTTTCTCGGCAGAAGAGAGTTGTTTCACAGTTCCAGATTGACGAAGAAGTTGATCAACAAGAGACGTTTTTCCATGATCAACTGAGCGAACTTGAGCCTCGAAGGAAACGAATCAAGGACGATTCAAGGCGCGTGACGTACCATGAGCGATAATCGCAATATTCCGTATCCTTTGAGGTTCTGTGAAAGATGCATACGAGCGCGAGGGTTGAACTTTTGGATTGAAAAATTGTGGGCTCCGTCGCCAACCTCGACGCAACGCGAACCTAAGCATTTTTCAGCCAATTTTAATTTTTCCAAGTTCTCGAATTCTCCGGGTGATTGCCGGTCGGAAAAGTCCGCTGCGATACTCCATTGATACTGTCCCAAGTTCAACAACTACAAAAACATGACTCTTCCTAGACATATATTCGAGCAGATGAAGGCTCTCATACCTCCTCTGAATGGCACGTTACATAAAGGCCAATCTGGTCAGTACTCGAGAACTACAAGAACCACTCAGACACAATGCTTGCGACGGTCCGTACTCAACCATTTTCAGGCAGGGTTAGTGTTCTTGGGGGTGCACTAGAGTTGTATTCTTTTATTTATCACACAGCATTACATACTGACATATCTTGAAGTTACACAGGGGCTCCCTATTTTTCTGCGATTTCTGCCCTTCGACTCGTACGCGCGCGCTGCATATTTAGCAGCTAGTCAGAACTTAGTTTCAAATTTGAACAGGGAGCAGATTTATCCCATGTGATCTGCTCACCTACAGCGGCAGGGCCGATCAAATCATATTCTCCAGACCTGATTGTCCACCCTATTCTCCGTGAGGATGCGTCCGTATCATTCACCACCACCGCCACCTCCTCATACCCTTGCTGACTGCATTAAAGGTCCATTGATTCAGTAAAATATGAACTAGAGTCTCTCCTTTCTCGTCTACATGTTCTCGTGGTAGGTCCTGGACTTGGACGTGAAGATTACATGCAAAACTATGCTCGAACAGCAGTTGACATTGCCCGCAATCGCGGCATGTTCATTGTCCTCGATGCAGATGGGCTTTACATGGTTGGAAAGGACAGATCTGTTATTCAAGGCTACCGTCGGGCGGTTATCACACCCAACATCATCGAATTCAAGCGCCTTGCAGAGCAGGTTGGTGTAAGCCCAGGAACTCCAGATGATGAGAAGGCACAAATGTTATCAAGATTGCTCGGCGGCGTGACAGTGCTCCAGAAAGGAGCACAAGATGTCATTGTTGCAGACACGGAAGGGATAGAGGCAGACCTTGAGGCAAGCCAATTGCAAGGAACTAACCTTGAAAGAGAGAAGTTCAGTGAAATCATCAAAGTTGATACACCGGGCGGTTTAAAGAGGTGCGGTGGTCAGGGTGACGTCCTAAGTGGATCTGTTGGGGCCTTTCTTGCTTGGGGTCGATGCTACGAAGACGGAGCATTTGGGTGAAGTAATGTTCACTGGCTTCTAATGATCCTACTAAACTGCGGCCTTCCAGTGATCAAAGTATCCCTGCCTCCAGGATACCACTGCTTAGCGCTGTAGGCGGAAGCATTATCACACGGACCGCCAGTCACCATGCTTTCAAGAAGTTCGGAAGGAGTATGGTTACTCAGGATATGTTACCCGAACTTGGTCAGGCTTTTGCCGATGTATTTGATCAGAGCGAGCAATTCGGCGGGAGGCTGTAGTTTCTGTCTCATCTTTGTCTATGAAATCATGACTTGACATTCAATTCTGTAGTTGTTCGGTTCTAATATCAGAGTCTGTAATATACTGTCCGAAATATGCCTTTGGCACACCGCATTTACTGCAAAGTTCTCGTCAACCAAGGTATTCGGATAAAGATAACTAGAAACTGACAGTGATCACGGTGGGCGCGTTGACACCAAGCAATTGATGGAGCCTGCTGATCTCTAGAGCGACCTCAATCAATCCTTTCAGACCCTCAGCAGCGCTCTTGCTGAGCTCACTCGCTGGTGCATCAGAGCTTAAGTACCTTTCGACATACATGCGCACAGTGGCTCCTTGACTACCGGTGCCACTCAACCTGAACACGACCCGGGAGCCATCACTAAAAGTGATTACCTGTCCTTGGTTCTTGGAAACTGAGTGATCGATAGGATCCTTGTATTCGAAGTTGTATAAGCCCGACACCGTAAACCTGTTAGCGGTAGAAGCTGATACATGGGTAGTATCGTTGAGCGATCCAGTCTCCAGAGCTTTGTTGAGGTGGGCAACAAGCGCGTTTGCTCCCTCGGAGGAAACTTCTTCATAGTCGTATCGGCTAAAGAAGGAGCGGCCGTAGATAGAATAGAACTCCTTCAATAAATCATTGATGCCTATTAGCTTGTTCGGAGACTTTGCGTTGGCAGCAGCAAGGATGTTGAGCCAGGCTGTAGCGAGTAAGTGAGACGTAAGTGAGACAAAGTAAGTAGTTGATCTCTCAGGGCACCTACCAACAATCGCCCAGAGACCGTCCTTCTCACGAATGTGATCTGATCCAGTACCGAAGGACTCCTCACCACAGATGGAAAGCCTTCCAGCATCCATGAGGTTACCGAAGAATTTCCAACCTGTTACCATTATTACCGCAGGCGTGAGTGTGTATTGAGAAATTGTCTCACCGGTAGGAACCTCAAAGTATTCCAATCCCTTCTTTTTCGCGACAAGGTCGATAGCTTTACTTGTAGGCATACTGCGAGCCAGTCCCTTAACACCATCCTTCTTGAAATATGGGATGACATCAGCCCAGTGTGCAATGATGGCCACAGAATCTGAAGGCGTTACAAATGCGCCTTTGCCATAGATCATATTTCGGTCTCCGTCTCCATCGCTGGCAGCCCCAAACTGAACATTGTTCTTTTCTACCGCCTCAACAAGGGTATGAGCGTATGTAAGGTTCGGGTCAGGATGTCCTCCGCCAAAGTCAGGAAGGGGAACACAATTCTGAACAGAGTCTTCGCCGAGTCCGAGGGTATCGACGATGATGGCACGGGCATAAGGACCAGTTACGCCATGGAGGCCATCAAAGAGGACCTTAAAATCACCCTTGTGCTGGTGCAAGAAGGATGCGATTAGAGGGAAATCGAATATTTCTTTCATAAGGATAAGGTAATCAGCTACGGAGTCAATAATTTGGACGGCGGATAGTCCATATGTTGTCTCAGTAATCTTTCCAAGATCAACCTATAGCAAAGCGGTAAGCAGACCCATCGGACCAGGGGAAGAACTAACAGAGGGCGCTTCTAATATTTTGTAGCTGGAAATGATCTTGGTCTTCTCGAATATTTTATTCGTCACGTTCTCTGGAGCTGGGCCACCGTTAGAAACGTTGTATTTGATGCCAAAATCATTATTGGGGCCTCCTGGATTGTGGCTAGCGGTCAGCAAAATGCCGCCAGTAGCCTTGTATTTGCGAATAATATTGGATGCAGCCGGAGTGGACAGGATACCGTCCTTTCCAATGATAAATTTGGACACGCCATTAGCAGCGCCAATTTTGAGAATGATTTGGACTGCCTCTGGAGAAAAGTATCGACCATCCCCACCAATGACGATAGTGGACCCTTTCGCGTCAATAGAGTCGAAGATTGCTTGCACAAAGTTTTCGGTATAGTGCTATGTGAACTTGCTGAGAATACCAATCAGAAAGAGATTTTCTGATGACGTTACCTCCTGTTGAAAGATTTTGACCCTACGCCCACAATAAGTATGTCTTTATGATCAAGACGATCATCATAAGCACACCGTTTTCTGAGGCCAGAGGTCCCGGGCTTTTGGCCCTCATAAGGTTTTGTAGGGATCTCCTTAACATTATAAGACATGGTGATCGAGGAAGGGATTGGGGAGACCTACAGGGAGGAGGAGCCTATCTATGTGCCGATCTTGGAATATCAGGCACCTATCATGTGATAATATATCTGAGCTGTTGACTACATGGTGCTGACTTTGTAAGGACCTTTACTTGATCACACATCTGTTCATTACTAGCTTGTGGAGGTTGACAACTACTTGTCAGGATTGGCAACAATTTGCGAAACCCTTGAGAGATTACAAGTCACAAGTCATACGTGAGACGCGTTGCGTATACAGTACAGTCCGGTAGGGCAAAATAAAAGGTGTTTTTGTATCTGGGTAAAAATGGTCTATGAATGAGACAATCGATGTTGTTGCAAGTCGTTGAAGATCAGAACCTCCATTTTAGGCATTTGCAGACAGTCGTCCATCATGGTATTGATACATAGACCTCTATCTGTACATTATTCGACACACTCCTATTCTTAATCTCTCCAGACCATTCCAGAACCTCATGGTCCGACAAATTCACCTTCTGGTCCTGATACATGGGATGTGGGGTAACCCTGGCCATTTGGCGGCTTTAGATTGCGCCATCGAGGACAAACATGCCGAATCCAACAAGGATGGGGAAGAGCTTGATGTCCTGCTGACACAAAGCAACAAAAACAAAGCCACGTACGACGGAATCGATTGGGGAGGGGAGCGAATTGCTGATGAAGTGCGTCCATGCCGAAACGCCATACCACTCTCCACTTGTGCTGACGTGGACCTATCACTTTGCTAGGTTTGTGATCGAGTAGAAGAACTCACAAGGGAGGACAAAGTGGTAGTTAAATTATCGGTTACTGGCTATAGCCTGGGCGGCTTGATTGCACGGTATATGCTAGGGTGAAGCAACTCATCCATGCACCACAATTCAGGTTGTTTCTGATTACCTTAGCAGCATTCTCGAGCACCGAAAGTTTTTCGCAAACATCGAGCCTGTTAACTTTATCACTATAGCCACGCCCCACATCGGATTGCTCAGATATCCGTCAATTGTTTCCTCGTTATTTAATGCACTTGGGCCTAAGCTCTTATCCAAGACCGGAGAACAATTCTACTGCCAAGATCAGTGGTCAAACACAGGGCGCCCATTAATTGATGTTATGGCAGATCCTGGTGAGCCTTCTTTGTGAAAACCGTTCTTCCTATTGACTTCTGATAGGCGAGATCTTCTTCAAGACACTCTCACGCTTTAAGCACCTCCGACTCTATGCGAATGCGTAAGTCTCGTGTCTTATTTGATCTATTGGTTCTATTTCGACTGGTAAATCTAGCATCAACGATATCACGGTACCCTACTGTACATCTGCAATAGAAATCGAGGATATTTTCGCTGGGTATATTAGGAACGGGATTAAGATGTGCGTATCGATGTATTGTCAATATCTGAACTAACAGGAATCTAGAGAGATGAAAGAGGACTACGAATATGTGATAGAAAAGTTCGCACTACCAGCTATTCCGCCACCAGGGCCAACTCTATTCTCTCGCGAGTGGTTTGATAGCATCAAACCTCTACCCCTCTTACCTCCTGTCGCCCAGTTGCGTTTCCCCTTCAACTTTGTAGGTTTCTGTTACTTGACGACTGACCGTTGGCCTTACCGATTGTCAGATGATTTATGGCATCCTTCCCTTCCTAGCGATCCCAGTACTCTCTTACGTGTTATACCGCTTCTCTGCCGACTCAAAAGCCTCCAAGGAGCGGATTAAGCAGTTCGAATCCCAGGATTCGTACCAACAAAAGCTTGCTACTGTATTTCAAAAACTGGAACGCGAATTTGAGAGCGCGGCTGTACGGACTGTTGACAGTCCGGAAGGCGAATCATACCCTATTATCAAGTCTAATCTGCATCCTGTGGTGACACCCACACAGAAAAGGATGGTGGAATGGTTGAATCAACTTCCTTTTCAGAAGCATTTGGCTTTCTTTCCCGGAGTCCGCAATTCACATGGCATGATTATCTGTAGAGATTCCCACCGGTTCGACCAGCACAAACGGGGAGAAAGTGTTGTTCGACATTGGGCTGATCATTTTGTGTTTTGACTTTTGTCCTGTTTATTTAGAGGAGTCTGCGATACCGCTTATAATGATGTAACTTGGCCGATTGGAAGAAGTATATCTCTGAGTATCACTATTTTCATACTTCAATTCACCTCGAACACATACATCATATAATTGCTGCCCACAGCATTGGAATAGCAAGAAATATTAACGACCGAGGAGACATTAGATGACAAGTACCGGTAAATAAAATCGTAGGATTAAACGGCAGTCCATCAGCAACTAGGAATATTAAATGGAATAAGTTATATGGTCCTTGATATATGCATTAACAGGGAATGTTGGTCAAGTTCATCGACAATGGGCGTGCTAACTCTGGGATCGCCAGCGCTTCCGACGCTTTTGCTCTCGTCCGTCGAGGTAAAGTATTCATGGAGAAACATAATACCAGCAATCACGAAATTCAGAACCCTCAATCGTGAGAATGTAAAGAGGAAGGGGATAGCGACCGGCAATTGGATTGTGACGCATCAATACTCCCCGTGCGGGAGACTGTTGCTGTTACAAAGATAAAATCTTTTGCGTCAATGGACTCCCGGTCTTGATTCCTAGAGCGTGTCAATGTCTTCCAAAGGTTGACAATGCACCGCTCGAAGGGTTTTGAATGAGGAGTATGGGAGCTGGAAGTATGAACTGTCCTGCAATAACCATTGTTAGAGACAAGTGCGTAGTTCCCAGGAAGATCTCACTTTTGACTAGCATCACTGATAGCCCATGAGAAAGAGGGATCACGAGAGATGATAGACATGCTGGGATCAGAATTAGCCGCGAAGGTGAAGAAAGAGCTCGGGGGTTGAATGTGAGCTGAGAAGTACGAAGACTGCTCTATTATAGGTGTCCCAAGTGCTATTGAAAAGAAAAGGTGTAGCGAGAGACCAGTACCGCCACGACCGGGTATGAATAGAGATAGACTAGACACGTCAAAGAAGGCAGAGAATCGAAAGAGCGACGACGTGAGGTTAGTTGGAGTGGTGGATATCGAGTCTAAAGTGGGCAGGTGAAGGTGGCCGATCCAGATCCGCTCACAAGTTCACCTGCTCCTTATAAGTGCGCTTGGGGGTCCACTAGCGAATGCTGACATTTAGTGTTCACGCCTGCGGCAACTAACTCTCGAAGCATTGTCTCTCATGCCGACCAATTCTATGCGACCTTTGTTTTACCTTTGTTCTTGTCTTGATTTGGACAATAAACGATCGTGTCCGATCACCTTGTGCTATTTTCGGAGTAAACCTTTCCTTTCTGTAAAGAAGTTTTGAAACACATCTATGCCCCTGGCGGACCACCTTTTCCCAACAGCGTATGCAGTAACAGCAAGATAATGCCATGAGTCCAGATAGTGCGATTGTTAACGGTCAGAAGTTACACCGAAAACGCGTAGTCGGCGCTGTGATAGTCCATTCTACATACACGCCGCACTCAATCGTCGGAAATTGTCTCCAATGTCATAGTCCATTTTGCAACTTTGTCGTGAGCAGAAACCTAGAAACACTGTGAGTGCTGATGATCACCTCAATAGAGAACAAGGACAATCATACCTTGCTTGGTTCAAAATTGAGAACTTGCAGTCCTTCAAGGGAGGTCGCTCGGGACAATGCAACATAGGCTTGGCCTGCGGGATATGATCTGATAAGAACTTACATATGAAATATTTGAGACACCCTCAGCGTACCTTTCTCAAAAACTCGGCTGAGGTCAACCTTGACACGATCCAAGGTCTGACCTTGCGACTTGTGGATACTCATTGCCCAGGCAAGAATAAGTGGAAACTTTATGGCAGCTCATACATTAGGTATAGCCTGAGAAATGAAAGCACAGAAAAATAACCTGGGTTCTGCTAACCTGAATTTCTCCACTTGGGAGCTCAACCTTCCATGTTTCTGGGGTGACCAATACATTTCTCCTTTCTCCATTTGCTAAGGAAAATTCTACCTCAGGATAGCGGACGGTGGTATTCGATTTTTTGGGTATTGCATTCGTGGCCCCAGTTCCATTGGCAGTGTCGTAACCCGTTTCTGTGGCATACGTGGTGGGGTCTATGAATCGCTTTATGCGACCCATTGTCCCATTGACCAACTGCTCATCCACATTTTTTATAAGCATCACCTGCGCATCAACACGTAGGCGGAGCTCTCTTGGTGCCATAAAGTTAGAGAGCATCTTGTTACGTTGGTCTGGATCCGTCATCGTACCGCCATCTGATGACAGGAATTTGAGTTCTTCGGTCAGCAATCGTTGCATTCTTTGTCCGTTAGATTTATCAACGTCTTCACGACGGGGAAAACTGATCACAAGTCAGTTGCAGGATCAGCTCAGCTTCTGAAACATACAGCTCTGTGGGACCTAGCCCATCCTCATAAATAATGTCTCTGGAGAGGCTCCTGAATTTAAGGATTGATTTTGCACTGAGTCGTCCGAAGCGCATCTCATTGAGCATATCAACAAATTCTGTCGGAGTATATATCGTTAGGTTCCCACAAATCTTGCAACAGCCGTACCTTGGTCTTTTTGCCGGAATACCTTTGTGAGGTTGAATGTCCTCTTGATCGTGGAGTTCCAGGCCTCGGCCTCGAATGCGAATTTCATTTGGGCCCCAACTTTATTTACAGGAGGAAGCTGAAAGAAGTCTCCGGTAACGATGAGCTATCCATTTAGGTTACTAATTAGAAGCAGTCAGCCAAATGAAAATGCCTTGGCTCACTTGGATACCTCCAAAAGGCTCTGAGGGCTTCTTTCGTATGATACGTCCGATCGTAGCTAGCTTATCAAATAACTCTCCATCCACCATGGATACTAAGAAAATGACAACATATCAATCAAGGGAAACATAGCAAGGCAAACCTTCATCAATGATCAGAACTTTTGTCTTCAACCACCGCATCAAGGCTTTCTTGTTCTTTTTGACTCTATCAGCCAGTTTCTCTGCAGATTCAACGCCCAAGCCGATGCCAGCAAACGAGTGTATTGTGATGCCACCGATATTGCATGCGGCAATACCTAGTTGGCACTATGAGTCCTTTACACCAATGGCCGAAGGTAGCGAACTGACCCGTAGATGCAGTGATCGCAACTGCCTCGGGGGCCCTTGAGTGAGATTTCTTCAAATTTGAAATGATTTCTTTCAAAAGCACAGATTTTCCAGTACCTAAAGTCCAATCATGATTATAGTAGACGAACACCATAAGACGAACAGACCAGCACTGCCAGTATAAAAAATGCTGTGTCCTTCGCGGACGAGATTTAATATATGCGTCTGCTCCTGACTCAGGAATAACTTTGCCACTTTGTTGGGCTTCGACGTCGACGAAACGCTGGGACCCACATTAGGGACGGAAAGCCTAGATCTACGCTGAGCTGAAGGTCGCGACACCGGGGATTGAAGTCGAGTAGGAGAATAATGCTTCGTAGGAGAATAATGCTTCGAAGCCAAAGCCTCTTTTATAGCCAGTATTCGCTTAGCATTTTTCTCAGCCGAGTCAGCTGTAATTTTCCGCTTCTTAGGTGGTGTGGGTTTCCAATCTTCAATGAGCTGAGAGGAGGACGATGCTGGAGCCATAGACGCATTAGACCAGTCCCGCTTGAGACTTCCGAGGCCAGATTGTGCTTTGGACATGATAGAGGGATACAATGTCATACGCGTGTCATACACCTATAATGTCGTGAGAAAAACGCGAACTGAAATTGTACACGTGACACGCGTTTTTTAGAATTTCCTTGCACCTCACATTTGATTTTCCAATTTGTTTTGATTTTGTTTTGATTCGGAATATCTATTTCACAGCAAGCAAGCTGGAGCTAAAACATGGATCTGGTCATGAGCCCAGCATCAAGGGCATATCGATGAAAGGAGAAAGTGTAGGCAGAGTTCTATAGCAGATGTTGTAGCAACCACTAGACCAAAGTCCAATAGCTACACAAGCGAGTAAAGCTCTCAGTAAGCAATCAAGTGGGGAAAATCACAAGAGAACTTGACAAGGAGTCTCTGCTAAATTAGAGTCCTATATATACAGAGTACACCATGGTCTGTGCTATATTCTCATGTCCATCTCATTTCTTACTCAAGGCTACCATGTTGTATACATGTGCCCTGATGTCATCTTCCAGATCCTTCTACTATGTTCTAGGCCTATGACGTCACATCATGTGACATGTTATGTGACTGTGGTGTCACATGCCTTCTTCATCATCCAAAATAAAAAGAAAAGAAAAAGAAAATCAATATGAAATCAGAAAAATAAAAGAAAAGAAAAAGAAAAATTGTTAGTGTTCCAGTGTCCCATAACAGTAGACAGATAAGATATGCTTAAAGGTGCTGTTATAGCAGTACAACAGGAAACTCAATTACAGGAAACTCAATTAAATGATATCATTTAACAAGTAACTGACAATTGTCTATACCATAGTCATGCTTGTTCTATGTTTCTTTCCAACAGCTTCAGTTTTCTCTACAATACTATATTGTTTACTATCAATCTCATTTTTTACTAGGAATTTACTTACAATAAAGTTTTAAGTCTTGCAGTTGACTAGCAAGACTTGTAAGGATGCTCCTCTCCAAATCTGAACTTCTATTTAGTGTTTCATTACTGAAACATTTACTCAGAGATCTGTTTTAATTACTTCTTTTATTATTTTATATATTTAAGACTGGTGATTACTTTGTAATAGCTAGTCTGATAATTGACTAAAGTTGATGCTAAATCTCTGGTGTCAATATAGCAATATGCTTTACTCCTCTCCTTATAACTTCTTATAAGGCTATCCTCTGAAATTAAGACCATGTAGCTCATAATGTTAGTAGAGACTTCTGAGGCATATTAGTACTTAGCTACTTTTCTGAGATGCTGTAGAAGTCATTTATACTGAGTGTTTTTTATGTAAGAGAACTAGCCTTTCTACTTTTGTCTCATCTAATATTTGCACATTTGCTGTTATATCTATTATTTGTATTGTCATTCAACTCTCACTTCTCTTTCATTTCTACTTGCTCTTCTGCTCTTCTGCAGTCTTCTGCTATTCTTATATAAGTTAGTAGTTAGATTAGCAGTACTATATAATTGTCAGATAATATACTTAAATTCTTTCTAAATTTTTGAAGTTTCTTTTATACTTTGTTCAGTTGTTTTAACAGCAACTCATCTAATCTTTTTATTACAACTCAAGCTCAAGTTATAGAGTGAAAGAAGAACCTTGTATTGGGTTAACTTAAAGCTTGTATAGAGTTTATACAAGAGAACTTAATAGAGTTTCTAGTATCAAGTTGTTTATCTTATATATACTAGGTTGATAGTCTATGCTACATTAAATCTAACTTACTCTAAAGACTATATATATTAGAGTTGTAAACAATGGACTTTGCTTTATTCATTTTCTTTCTCTTTATTTTTCTTTTCTGTTTTTCCTTTTATTTTATTTTTGGTTTTACTTTTTATTTCTTTATTTTGGACTTAGATAAAGAGTGTAATATAATATCATATGTAACAGTTATACAAGTCACAAAGCATGACAGAAGTGTGATATCTATTACAGAATAGTTATATATGTTATAGTCACAGGTCATATAATCACATGACAGAAGAGAAAAATATAAAAGGTTCTGTAATAGATAGTATTATATAGCATAGCAATAACATATTGGCTTTATAGAAAGTACATAAATATTAGGGTAGGCTAGTTATAGTGTGTATATAGACTACAGTCTCAAGTATATAAGGTGGACTATCTTATACTAGAAACTTTATTAAGATTCTGGAATCTAAATTGTAACAATATATATTACATATCATTGATATATAGTATGATATTATTATTCCAAAAACTTTTACATCCTTTCATATGATATATAACAGTGATAGTAATATTTGTAACCAAAATTGTGACAGTCACATATGATGTCATGCTATAACCCTAACTCTTAGTCCAAAATATAAAAATAAATAAAAGAAAAAACCAAGTCTATTATCTTTAACTCTAACACTAGGTTAATAGTTTATGCTTGATTATATCTAACCTACTCTAAAGTCTATGTATTATATATAAGATTAATATATAGTATACATATTATATAATATTATCTGTTTTGGAACCTTCTATATCCTTTCATGTATTATATAACAGTTATGATATCATACTAAACTCTAACCTTAAGTTTCCAATAAAAGAAAAATAAAAGAAAAAAAATAAAAGAAAAATGAAACAAAGTTTATCATCTTCAATTCTAATATTATTTCTTTTTGTTAAACATAGTTTACACCTTATTATCTAAGATCTGTAGTAAGTCCTCAAAAGATAAATAAGAAAGTAAATGTTATCTAGAATATATGGAATATAGATGTCAAACAACCTTCAGCTTTAGTTTATATACTGTATTTCTACTAATTATACTGGTTGTATATTTTGAAAGTCTTACTTAAGAGTCTTGCAGAAAATAAATCTACTAGAAGGTGGTGAAATATGTTATCACCAACATTATTAGGGTGATTGGATAAAGTTCATAGTGTTTTAGTAGAGTTTACAACTCTAGAGAAATCCTAAGCTATATTTTTTGAATAACTAAGTATACAGCTTACCTTTAGAGAAATCCTAAGAGAACAGGATAAAGATCTCTAAGTATTTAAGAGTTTGTTCTAATCAAGTAAAGTATTAGGCAAAATATTTAGTAACTTAGCTACAAAATAATAGTACTGAATAGTCAGAAACCTTAATAGAACATTGCTCAATAGTAAGAACTTATTAGTTAGTAGCTGAGAGAGATAGATTGATATTCATGAGAGAGTGTATAAGAGTCCACAATGATGCACTGGAGTTGAGAGAGTCTAATAGTATTGTGATAGAGTATTAGTATAAGACTTGGAAATAAAAAAACTATAGGATTAACTTAGGCTTTTACAAACACTAAAGACTTGAATTTAGAAAAAGCAGAAAGTCTTTCTATAGATACTAGAAGTGAGTGTCAGTTTTAGTTAATTTCAGGATAAATTTTACAGTGTAATTACCAGCTTATATACTAAGTACTCTACTTAAGGTGGTTATTTAAAGAATGAAGATTGTAAGCTATTACAAACTCAGGATTTTAGAGCAAGTCAAGAGAAAGAACCTTGTATAGAAATTACACAAGAGAACTTAATAGAGTTCTAAGTACAAAGTCATCTACCTTATATATACTAGACTAATGGTCTAGGTTATACTAACTCTAGCCTACTCTAAAGGTCATTGATATATAGGATGACATTATTATTTCAGAATCTTCTACAATATTCTTTGTAACCAATTTGTGACAGTCATATGTGATACCACACTAATCACTAACTTTAAGTCTAAAAATAGAAAATAAAATGAAAATAAAATAAAGTTCATTGTCTTTAATTCTGATATAAGCAAGTCACTCTGGATCTAAATAGTCCTTGAATATAAAAATAAAAATTCATAGAGTTGTTCAAAATTTTAGTAAGAATATTTAAAGAATAATTAATATGAAATGAATCTATACTGAAAGTGGTTTAGTGGTTCAGATGGGTTGATAGTCATTATCTGTGGGTTAGAATGAATATGACTAAATCAAAATATAATATTCTTTTAAAGTTTTTTTTGAAAAACTAACTTCTATTTTTGCTAGTTTTTCTTTAGCTTTCTTAAATACTCTTTTTTGAACTTCCTATTCTATATATATAATATCTTTATTAGACTTGAGAATAATATACTTGTTTTTTTATTATTTTTCTTCTTTATTATTTAGTTTTTCTTATTTTTTTTATTTTTTTATTCTTTATTTAGACTTAGTTAAGAAAAGTAATATGATATTACATGTCACAGTCACAGTCACAACATCATGTGACATAAATAAGAGTATAAAAGGATCTAGAAGAATAATATTATATATTATATAATATAATAACTATTACAACTTAAGCTAAAGAGTTAGGTAAAAGAGAAATCTTATATAAGGTTTACATCCATCTTAATAGAGTTCCTAGTACAAGCTATCTATCTTATATATGCTAGTCTAGTAATTGATGCATAACTATCTCTAACCTATACTAAAAATTATGTATTCTATAATATAATAACTATGTTATGATATTGTTCCAGAATCTTTTACATTCTTCTCTTTGTTATGTGACCTTGTGACTGTGACTGTGACCTATATATGACTATTATATACTATGAACTTGATTGAGTTTTCTTGTGTTGACTTTAATATAAGACTTTTTTCTATTCTAGCTTTTGAACTTGAGTTATAACAATCTTTATTATATACTTCTCTGGTAATTCTCCCTGTTGGAAGGAACAGAGTGCACAGCAGCATAGTGTAGTGTGGATAACTGGTAACCACTTTCCTGGGGTGTATATTTTTATAGAGAGATGAGTTGTATTATTCAAAGACAAACCTCACTATGTAAATTTTCTCTATTGACTACCTAATTAAAATTATGTGCTTACTAAGCAGAGTACTTCACAATACTCCCCTTCTAAAATCTCTTTTCTCTACTATATTTAACTTCTCTTGCTTTCTTACTTTTATATTCATCTTCTCTTTAAACTTAGTTATTACTTTCTTTATATTTTCTAGATATTTTACCTTCTCTCATATATTATTCTCTGCTGTAAATCTTTTCTAGCATACTAAGTACTTGACTATCCTCTATCTTTTATTTAATATTTTCTCCACCTTTTATTCTTTGACTTTTTCCACTTCTATTAGTTTTTTCTCTTTTACTTTTTGTTATTCTACTAGTTCTTTATATCTCACTACTCAACTGACATTTATAACCAAGTGAACCCTCATTGAAGTTAGCAATTTTAATTTAACTATATGTTAGAAGTGGTTTACACTCACCAGGATATTCATGAATTATAGAAAATTGAAACAAATAATGCAACCTAGCAGATATAAAGGCAAAAATGAACTCAAAAGTAGTACTATATAGATAAATGACTTGGCTTCAACAGAATAGAGAAAC
>Ga0157357_1000247_pt1 | contig 22522 bp, 28 predicted proteins | sample AttcapACBM1_FD_111485 | JGI IMG/M metagenome (GOLD analysis project Ga0157357, IMG submission 111485) | Fungus gardens microbial communities from leaf cutter ant in Botucatu, State of Sao Paulo, Brazil - Atta capiguara ACBM1 | ecosystem: Host-associated > Fungi > Mycelium > Unclassified ... | reverse complement strand
GTCACTCCATCATACCCATCCAAAATCTCTTGGGATTTTTGCAAGAAAACTGATTGTGACAAATCCACCAATCTATGGAAAATGACTTTCCAAGCATTGGACAGTAAAGGATACCATTTCCTTGACTTATTAGATAATGAACTTTACGACATCGAACCATCATATGTCAAAGGTGGTCCGTGGCTTCAATCTTTTGGCCACTCTAATTCGCTATGTGCTCACGCTACCAGAGCTATTACCGGTCATGCTCCTATTGGGGAGTATAGATTACAATTTTTCCCGTGCATGGACTTCTCATGCCCATGCAATAATTATCCTATCAAATCGAGGAGACATATATTATATGAATGCTGCAGATTTAACGGGTACTGGGACCCAAGAAGAGATACGTTGAATCATTTCATTATGTTTTTGACAGCCAATCCAAATGCTTTCACATTCAATGACATTTAGGTTCCTCTTATTATTTTTCTGGGTTTTCTTCTCTAGTCAATTAGTTCTCTTTAGTTCTTTTCTTTTCTTTTCCTTTTTCTTTTTTCTTCTCTCTTTCTCTTTTAATTCCATGTTAGTGTGCGTCTGTTGTATGTAGTTACAAAAGTAGCTACCACGGTCTACCTATGCGTGCCGTGTAATAAATTGTTGATAAAAAAAAAAAAAAAAGATACAGTCTTGTATCTTTATACTTTACTAATTGATTATTTTCTTCTTTCTTACTCAAGTCTTTGTACAAGCTGCAACCTGAGCCAAGCTTAGAATCTTATAGCTTTGTCCACTTTAATTCACCAATTTTTCACAGTATAGTACTCTGTTTGGTTAGTTGATTGACTCAGTGCCATTAACAAGTCTCTAGAGTCTAGAAGCTTGGAGTCATACTTACATCTCCTCTAACTAAGTTACATAGTTGGTAGTTTGGTATTGAGGAAGACATGCTGAAGAATAGTGTATGATAAACCACTTTGTGAAGTTTGAATGTGATTGGATAATGCAGTGAGAGTGTTGTAGAAGATAATTATTGACCAGTTTAAAGGCTGTTAGAGACTGGGGCCAACAACCTGTTATAACCAGAACACATATGACAAGTAAGAAGTTCTAGCAACCTTAGGAGTTCCTCTGATAACTCAGGAGTCACCCAGTGAGCTGTGGACAACTGTAAATGACTAGGAGTCAAACACGTCCACAGGGAATGTGATCAGGTGATATACTGCCGAAGCCAAGTCCACACCAACTATGATGGGACTGAGAATATCAGGTACTTACTGTCTGTTACTTCGCACACCTACCGACTAGACCATTGGTCCATCTTGCTCCGTATCGTTCGGACTGTGTTCTAGAAAGCGGCCGCTTGTTTGTGTGGAAACGCTTACATGATTGCCTTTCACGTGCCTCGTCCGACGTGTCGTGTTGACATCATTGAGTTACCTTGTCGTCATCTGTTAAATAATCTTCAAAAATATGGCAGTCTCTTGCTGCTCTTCTACGATGACGCCCGTCCAGTCAGAATCCGATCTGAATTTCTCTCAAGATCTTGTTGCTGGTTTTTCTCGGCTCCGTCGGTGCACATCTCTGACTGTCTCAATGGATTCTGGTGATGCAATACTTCCAATGATTGATGAAGAACGTCCTAAGACCCGCAGAGTAAACCCACAGCGACTGGCACTGCGCCTTGGGCCGGACCTAGTCGCGGAAATGGAAGCCTTGATTGTCCCTGGTGCCAAAATGCCTACTTTCGCTGTCCGAAAAGATTTTCAAGATCGTTACTGTGTGGATCGTCGGCATATATATGATTATTTCCACTCCAGAGGCGCGGCTAGTTCATTTCATTACCTCCTCCGGATCCTCATGGGGCCTCTTTTCAGGTCTTCGAGTTGCCAAGGAAGATAAGCATACCAACTTGGAACGCAGAAGAATTATAAAACATGAACAGGCTCAGCTGTCAACTTCGGTAAGTAAATATCTGAGTCAATTTTTATCTAATCTTATACATTCGTGTGTAGCCTGTTTCAAAATTGCCAGTGGAAAATTTACTTCAAGTCCATTCTGGGCATACATTGACACCAGCAGTAGCTGCCGAATTCTTATCTACTCCCACCGTCAAGGCGTCTTCGCTTCAATCTCCAAGACGCGCCGCTACGTACCCGGGTAATCTACATTGTAAACGAGTCAAGAAGGCTGCCCCTGTGCGAAATATGTCTCCAACACCCAGCCTCTCTTCTTCCGCTACCCCTGCAGTGATTAACGTGCTTCCAACATTATTTTCAGAGTCTGGCGCATTCACTGAGGTGTCTGACCTGTGTTCGCTTGATGCAAGGGCCATTGAGCAACCGTCCGATAGCAGGTCTCTGTCTACAATTAACGATTCTCAAGAGTATAGGCATGAGGATTTCATGCCAACACTTGGCAACACTTGGGCCCTGGACCAATGCAATGACTTATATGACTTACTAGATGGAGAATATTCTTATGTCCATGATCTTCCCCATCCGGCCAAACCATTTCAGGTACAGGAATTATTCATGCGGCCTGTCGGTTATGGTTTCTCCGACTCGGTCCAGTCGCTTGAGGACAATACCTATGGTGCTCTCGAGGGACTCATCAAAACTGGGCAACCTGACCAAGGACATCTCTAGCATTATTAGGTCTGGATATTTTGATGATGCACATGATTCTGGATCACCCAGGTTATACATAAGAGTCCAGATAAATTCATGTTGATTGCATTACAATTTCATATTATTAGCCGAGCCGAACATGTGGAGGAGTATGGCCTCGGTATTACTTAATACTCGTCCTTTAACCAGCAGCGTGACTCTATACAACCGCAACTACACTGTATGAGTCGCTCTGTCATGCGATCCTGTGAAGCACCAAGAGCTTGCTTGTCACGATCAACGCTGGAATAGGGCAATCGTCGATGATTAGAGGAATAATGCATACTTCTCGACTTAACATCCAAACTCCCCTTGTGCAAATTAGCTTGCCACAGGGAGGAGTTGTTCTCCATCTCTTCAGCCGCAGAAGCTAACTGTGAAAGCGAAACAATAGGTATCCGTCTGGTGGGACGAGGCTGATAGAGAGGAAGGGAGGGCGAAGGTTGAATGGGTAAGGGATTGGATATTTCCAATGGAGAAGCCATCGTCGACTGTGGAGGTGAGGGATAGACAGAGGAAGGCGGAAGTCGGGAGTCGTGTGTTTTTTGAGGACAGGTATCGCACATACATTGTGGATATGAGGGAAATTGCTCACTTGATGATGGGAGCCCGACTGTATAAGTCGTTGTGGAAAAGTCGATAGGTGATGCTGGAAGGAGAGCAGAATAGGCTGGATCGAGACTGTGATGTTCATTACTGTAGTCTATTTCTAGATCCTCTCCCAATGAGCGTTTCAGACGAGGATTTGCGATTTGTGGATGGCACATGATACCCCCGTCAATCTCCATCTGAGGCATCTGCGTGAAAGAAGGCGTCAGAGATGGGGTTGCGTGATTGTAACAGTTGTTGAAGGTCTTGACATCTGCTGAGTGTGCAAGCCTTGGAACCTTCCTCTTATAAAGGGCAGGATCATGATCGAAAGAATCGGTAGTATCAGCGTATTTCATGTGAAACGTCGAAGTGGCGGTCACCGAGGTGTGGGAGGGAGCCACTTTTGTAAATAACAGAAGGGGGAACTTTGGACGAACTGATCAGTGGTTAAAATACACCAGAGCCAAAAAGAACGCACTGCGAGACCCGAGACAAGGTGGGAAGCTACGTGGATAAGCAGGGCCCTTTTATTTGGAATTGGAGGCGACTAATGTAATGGAAGGTCTAGTGTGGTGCGAAGGGGAGCCGAAATTATTGAGAGGGCTGCCGGGTTTATATGCAACCGTCCGTGTTTCGTGGGGTCTCCGTTAACAATTACAGGAGACATCTACGATATAAATTGCAGTGAATCGGGCAGCCAAAATCGATCAGGAACAGCGTATGACCCTGGTTTTTCGACTGGCTGCGGAGTGTGGACAAACATAAGACATTCAGTTAAAAGAGGTTAGAAGAGGTTAGAAGGTTGCGATGACGAGAAGCGCCGGACGTACTCTTAGATTGACAAATTCGAAGCAGCTATATCAGGGAGATCAGTCGGTATCAAACCTACTCACGGTGGCACGCAGAATGACGCCACTTGTCCAAACTGGCCCGAGCAGATGTCAGGTTCTGTATCAAGTTTGAGACAAAGGGGACCTGAGAAGACCGTGGTTTTCAGGAACTTCAACATCCTGCATCACGATGGGATTATTTTAGCATCATCATCCTTTATTGTGAGATCTCTGACATCCAGACAACCGGACTGGGAACGTGGCTGCTACAATGGCTGTGGATTGTAAAACTGGAGGCGAGTCAGAAATCAGAAGCCAATCAGAAGCCTTGTGTGAGGTTGTGCGGCTCTGTTGTTCCGGATTCGCGAATCACGGAGAATGGTTTGATGTGAAATAGCCGTGGCATGAGACTAATCCGGTTGCACTTAATTGTTTGTGACATTTTGATATTGGCCACGACGGTCAATATTGTGCCGGAAATGGTTCTTAGCGAGTTTTTCGGAGCGCAAGGACAAGGAGCTAGAAGCCAGTTTCCTGGCACAACTCCTGCATTCGATGGTAGAATTGCGACAGATTTTTGATGTCTGTCACTCAACTGCGTTCTTAATTACATTCTTGATACGAGCAATCAATTTTTCAACAGCTTGAGATATATACCCCCATACGGAAACCTTTTGAGACCAATCGATCAACTAAACCTTCGATCGGAAAGCGAGGCATCTTTCAAGAAGCGACACTACATACAAACGATGCACAACGTATGGAGTAGAGACACCACTGATACGAGGCATAATATAATTAAGTAGCTCATGCATCTTCGTCATCGTTGAACGCGCCAGGCATATTTTGCAGAAACGCACGGTGCGCCAACCTTGCAGACCTCCGTCGTCTGTTCATCTCCGGCTCTTCTTGTTGTTGTTTCTGAACCCAGTCTTCTAACTGGCCGGACATCTTAGATAATCCTTTCCACTCGTGCCTGGCAATGTGGCTGCCACCTTCAGCACTTGACCAAGCGGCACTAATCAGAACGGGTTCCTGTCACACTGTGAGTACATAATATGGGCAATTCTGATGCAATCTCAGAAACAGCACCTGAGAGTGCCAGCTGACATCTCGTACACATGAGTACTGGTGAGCCCTACGAGTTGGCTTAACATCGGGAGCAGAGGGATCATATGTGATGGGTAAAGTCTTTGAACGGTCAAGCACTTGAACAATGCGGCCATCAAGAGACCAAATCTGAAAAAGCAAGTATTTAACTATGAAGAGATGTCCAAAACAAGGAGAACCAACATGGATCTTGCCATCAGCGGACCCCGAGTATATATACTGTGCCCCGGTGCTGGCAATCGGACTGAAGTGGCATCTAATTAAAGTTCTGTAGACCCTGTGACCTCTGTAGGTCATCACACTGCAGTCCTTAGGATGAGATTTCGACTCGGATATGGGGTAGCGTGAATATCTTCACTTCAGATTCAGTTGGGAGCTGTTTAGTACTCAGTGAGGACTCACCGATAATCAAACCCGCGAATGCCATGATGCCTGTCTTTAACCGACTCAAACTCTTGGCTGGAACACATTTTTCGTAGATCCCATAGGCGTAAGGACTGGTCTTTTCCGTTGGATATTACGTATCGACCATCTCCTTTTGCAGATACATATGTAATACCCTCTGTATGTCCAATTAATACACCCGATGGTTTCTGTGAGGCCCCTAGAGAGCGTCTGTCCCTAAAAGTCATCAGAACCTAATAACATTTCTGTTGCCGTGAGACGCACCAAATTTTTAGGAAAGTATCATCAGATGCGCTGACGAGTACGTTTCCCGACGAAGTATCAGCCCAACAGCAACTGTTAATGTCATCGCTGTGGGCATTGATTTTCACCGTTCTCCTATTCGCCAGAAGATCATACACTGGAAGCGAGAAGTCAAGGAGCCACGGATAGTGCTGCAACCTCGGCAGAACGCACCAAAGAGTTTACCATTCCCTCCAGCTATAACCTCATTCCCATCGGCAGAAAACCTGCAACTATAAATACCGAAGCTCTCGTCAGAATAGCCATCGTACGTATAACGGCTACGATTCTGCGCTGGGTCACAGAATGGTATAGGTATTTGCTGTGGCAAATCTTCACGTGTGCTGGTCATATACACTGTCGGCGTCTGGTAAGAAATATTAGCATAGCAAATTACAGCGTATTTGACCTTACAATGGATGAATATATCATCCTGTGATGGATGTTAACATCTGAAGTGCCAGAGGCGCCGAAATAGCAAACCTTTCATTGTCAGGAGAGAGATTGGCATCCGTGATGGTCCAGCGGCCAGCTCTCCCTTGGATAGTCCTTGAGACCTTCAGGGTCGTTCTCATACCATCATCCGTATCGTAGTGACGTCGCTGAGGAGTAATCGGTTGAGGAGGAGCAGCTGTATCGAAAATATGCAAACGAAAATCTGATGGTGATATATAAATTTGGAAGTTGCTTATGATCACACCCTTACCTTGGGCACAAGTATAATAGAAGGAGGAGTCTGGAGTACAGCGTCAAAATCATGATGAGATTATTGGTAGCATTTGTTTACCAGTGGAGAATTGGCCAGTATAAATATTAGAGGTATATTCTGTCACAGTAGTGCCATTTGAATTGGGAACCATGTTCTATCAACAGTGAGGAAATGTGGGTCTTTCAAGCGTCGAAAACATACGGAGATTAGCTCCTCTCGATAAGTCACAGGAGTTGCAACAGAGTTCTGAGATAGAATCTGTCTGGCAATATTTACAGCCTTCCGTCTGCTCCGAGACTTAGGACCAATTCTTCCGAAATCCCCACTATACAGAAGTTCGACACCTTCTTCGACCGGTTCCTTGATTTCTTCATGCCAAGATGGCCGATCCATTTGACGGGGCTCATATATCAAGTAATCATCTTCATCATCTTCATATAGTTCGTCGTTGTCGCCGCCACCGTCATTGTCGTACTCAAAGTAGAGGCCAGGTCCGTCATCGCCAGAGGCAGCTCTGAGCAATCGCGCCAGGCTGTGGAAATTAATGCCTCTGAAGCTTAATGACCTCGTTTCCCCGGGAGAACTAGCTGATTGCGTTAAGAATAGGTCTTAGTTATAGACCGGGTCTATTAATGAGAGAACTTGATAACGAGGATAGAGACGGACCCCTCAATATGTCCTGAACATCACCTGTAACGGGTTGAGTAGCCTCGTCCTCGTTGGAAGGGCTGGAATGAGCACGGTCTGGTTGCATGAAAGACAGATAGATGATGTTTGCAGCTTACTCAGGCAATCTACGGTCAACATCGCAGTAATGGAAATCAAGATCACCGAAAATACCAAACGTGCGCATACAACATCCTCTGCAGCATCAAGTCCATTTCAACTTTTACTCTATTCTCAACTTTTACTCTATTCATCCCATATCTCTCAGCGTGTTCGAGCTCGCATGGAGGCTCCCTCAATATGTATAACGGCGGATGAAATCAACTGCCTCATATACTCATATTTCAAGGATTCCGGTTTGTGTCAATCCGTCTCAAGTCTCATGCCTATTGTCGACTAGTTCCATTAGGCTTTACTCATTCTGCATTTACATTGTGCAATGAAAGTGCATTGAAGAACTCCCCCTGGTTCCGTCAACACATACCTCGCGGAGAACTCATCGAGTTGCTTAGCAAGGCCTTGTTATATCTTGAAGTTGAATCTCATTGGCATGGCAATGAACTAATAACAAGCTGCAAGAATAAGTTCTCATTGTTAGAGCACCACGTTTGCTCCTCCAGCGCCTTTTCTATCGTTTCCCCGAAATCTCCCGCTTCACCTGCGGCTTCTCGTCCTGTACCTCTGAGGGTCCCTACAGACAAAACAGTCGACAAGGACGCTACGTCTCTGGAAGGACAAGTTCATCCTACTTCTAGTGAATCACCTTATGACACCACCTCTGCTGTCAAGACGAATGGCACCTTGGTTCCAAATGATGGTCCTCCGAAGCGCAAAATCTCTCCACATCAAATTGATAGTCCCGCTGAAAAACGAGCCAAGCGTGAGCCTGACGATATGGACGTTTCAACAAATTTGGGCTCCTGCGATACAAATCCATCGCGAGCTCCTTCCGTTTCGGTCCCACCTGTTGCAATTGCTGCAAGCGGAAGTCAGGATGTCGATACCACCGAATGTGTGCACACACGAATAAACCAAACCCACTCTCCAGACGAGTCTCTCGATGATAGGGCAATTTTGATGCTTCCTGGGCATCGAACCGAAGTTTTTGTGTGCTCATTCAACCCTCAAAGATGCACGCAACTCGCAACCGGGTATGCATATAATTTTACTGTGATATACGATTTCCGTGTTTACGTATGAGTAGATCCAAGGATGCTGTAGTTAACTTTTGGGATCTTCCTGACCCTAAGTCAGAGTTTATGGCTTGGAATGGTCATCCAACGACCGTAGACAATCACGTCGATGGGATACCAGGTGACATGACTGCATTAACATGGAACACAGAAGGAACGTTCCTAGCCATTGGGTCTTATGATACAGTCCTGCGGATGTTTACCTCTGACGGTGTTCCGTACTTTACGCATTATCAGCACCGGGTAGGATTGATTAGGTGGCGACTCATTGGCAGTTGACTCACGACGAACGCTTAGGGACCCATCTTTTCTGTGCGATTCTCTCCCAACGGAAGATGGCTTTTGTCCGCTAGTTTAGATGCAACTACATGTCTCTTTGACGTCAAGGAGAAACGGCTCGTACGACAATATCGGTGTCATCAGGGTATGCCTGCCAGACGGACTACTAGGAGCTTGAAATCAAATACTATCTTGTAGACTGCTGCCTGGATGTCGAATGGCTGGATGATACAACCTTTGTGACGGCTGGGGCTGATGGCAATATTTATGTGATGAAAACTGATGGGTTTGAGCCTATCAAAAGGATTAGGTCTGTGTTCTTTGTTACACAATTCTGGAGGCTAATCATCTTAACAGTGGCCATACAGATGAGATCAACCAACTCAAATGCAATCCTTCACGCACGCGCCTCGCGACATGTTCTGATGACCATACAGCACGGGTTTGGAATATTGAAAAGATTCAACCCGACTCAGATGAATCTATTCCTGGACTCGTAGCTACTAATCAAATTCTTGTATCCATTCTTCTCTCGGGTCATACCCATTCTGTCACTATGATGGGGTGGATGCCAGAGCAAGATTCAAGCGGCAAGGAGATACTGGCTACATCATCGTTTGATTGCACTGTGCGCATATGGGACTCTGCTACAGGCAAATGTATGAAACTCCTGACCGATCATCAACGGCCGGTCTATACGTTAACATTCAGTCCGGACGGTAAATGGTTAGCGACAGGAAGTGGAGACGGCTGGGTGCACGTATATTGGGTCAAGGTATGTTTGTGAGCCCTTGTATGGTCTTTTCTTCTGACAAAAGGGGACAGACATGGGAGAAACGGTGGTCCTGGTGTACGGGTCACAGCAAACGTGGTGTATTTGAGATCGCATGGCAAATGGTGCAGGGAATTAACCGATTGGCAGTGGCGCTTGAAAGCCATATGGTCGCGATTGTCGATGCCACGAAAATACCTGCACTCCAAGATCCAGATGTTGTCAATGAAATGGCCCATGATGTATCATAACACAGTTTAGTTCTTGTTTTGGTATCGATCTTGCCGAGTTGCCGCTTAAGTGGTGGTGGTGACGTCAGGCACCGTCTTTGGTTATATATAATGTAAGCAAGACGAGGCATGTTCATGTTTCAGTCCTCGATGTTACCGTCTTCGACTCTACGAGTTGCATTGTCGCGTGCCAATAACTGTCTGTCGGGACAACAAGCGTTCAACTCGGGCAAGATATGTACTCGGAATTTCAGCAATTTCAGGAAATCTCCATTCGTCTTGGAGGCTCTTCGATTGCGTTCGGTGAAAAGTTGGACACGATCTGAATTTCTCAAGGGATCGAGATTCTTCAGATCTGGAAGTGGTAGCATGTATCAAGAATCTTCGATCTCATGGAGACGGTTTGGCACCACGGCAGTGGGTGGTTCCTCTTCAATGTTCTGTTGTTTTTGACATTTGCATAGGCTGCAGTCGCTATCGCGGTAGTTGTTCTTGAAGGAACGTTAAACAGGGATACACGGGAGCCTTTGAGTGTGGGCGAACGTTCGTATCTCAATGATAGCTTTAAGTACACAGCTGGCGGTCTACTTGTCACCGCAGTTACTGCGAGGCAGATTTTCAGGTCAGGTTTTGTATTTCGATTGATGTCAGCCAATCCTTGTGAGTGCTTAGTCCCTTCTCATCTAGCTGGAACTCATCTTCGTTTCAGGGATGGTTCTGGGAGTTAGTCTAGTCGGGAGCATTTCAACCATGGTGGCTACGATGTATACACCACCGGATAGACCTATCCAAAAGCATCTCTTTTGGTTGGTATGTGGTTGATCTTTGCGCATCTCGAACCGGACGATAGTTAATACAAATTACCTTGTTATTTGCCAGGCATTCAACGCTTGCCAAGCAGCTACGTTGAGTCCCTTGTTCTTTTTGAGTCCTGCCATTCTATCTCGTGCAGCACTTTACACCGTCGGAGTTGTTGGATCTATATCCTATATTGGGGCAACGGCCACGTATGTCCTCCAGGTCTGGATGCCGATGTTTTCTGATATCTTTTCAGCAATGACAAGTATCTACATCTTGGAGGTCCACTACTTGCCGGTGTCACTGTCGTTGCCTTGAGCTCTCTCGCGCCGATGGTATTACCAATGGGGCTCCGTAGTCTTGCTTTAGCTGAATCAGTTTCTCTGTATGGTGGTTTGGCTGTATTTGGCGGATTTGTTCTCTACGAGTGGGTACTTGTCTACTCTTTTTGCGTGAGATTTATACCCATCTTTCTTTCAGCACTCAGAAGATTTTGAAACATGCTAGGATGGCTGAGATGGGTCTTTACACTCTGGACCCTCTCAATGAATCTATTTCACTTGAATTGGACATGCTCAACATATTGTAAGAAATAACCTTCCTTGTTGCAATGCAGTCGCTTATTTTTCGGTAGCATTCGAATCGTGCAGATCCTCTCTCGCCAGAGCAACAGGAAATAGAGGGAATTTTCTCTGAGCACATGTAGCCATCAATGTATTCTAAAATCTGATAATACGTACAACACCTTATGACCGTGATTTCCCGAGTTCCTCGAGCGTACGAATGAAACCTCCTGGGTCAATAATGTCCGTTCCTCCATAAATAATACTCCTGTTATTCTTTTTCGCCCATTCCTCAAGATTACCAAATTCTACATATCCGATACCGCCCACAACAAATACCGTACCCTCTGCAAAAGTCATGCGTTTGGGTCTTGTACTACTGGTTCCTGCGCTACCGGGCAAGCCAGTACTCAGGTTACGAGGGGCGCGGGGATCAAGGAAAATGTAATCATCAGTCTCTTGTAAGGACTGATTGGAGGCAGCAGATGAATCCATCAGAGCCTCGGCAAGACGAGTGACAGGGAGGAGTTTATTCGCGGGCAGGAAGTTTTTAACTCCAGAAATCAGACCTTCAAAGGCACCATCTTTCAGGCGATCGGAAAGCTATGGGAAAAGGTGAGATATCACAATACGAAACTGTAAACAAGTGACCTTATTTCCGACGAAGGCACTAAAACCCTTTAGCAATTCGCCTCCTTGACCGGCTACACCTCCGAGGCCAGGGGTGGATGTCCCTGTGTTGGCTCCGAATTGGCCTGACATCATGCGTGAAATTTCCCTTGTTCGCCGAACATATTCAAATACAGCAACATCCGCACCAGAGGATTTGAGCTCTTTCTCAAGTTCGATGATATCATCCTTACTGATAGTATGATCTGACGCTGACAGATAAAAGACAATGACGAGACGGAGTTTATCCTGAGGTGTGAAACTGCCGTCCGGGCGGCTTGTGCGAAGAAGTTCGAGGATCGAGGTGGTCGTCTTTTGTAGGGAAAACGGTATCAATCATGGAATGGAATCATTAAAAGGGTGATGCCCACTTGTTTCGAAATAGTTTCTTCAGTGCTAAACAACTCATCCAAACCACGTTTCTTGATTTGTTCAAGCAGTGCAGTGGCAATATGCACATGGGTATCAAGTGTCGCTTTCCTTGCAGTCAGCTCGGGCAGCTGTGTGATTACAGTCTTGAGGTGGGTGGCGTTGGCAGAAAGGTCTCTGAAGGGAATTTTGTTAGTGAAAAGCGGATACATGTATGCTTTCGCGCCCACAGCTTTGAAATATCATCTACATCACTGATTCCAGTACTCTTGGTAATCTCAGCAGCGTCCTGTTTATATCTATTTAATTCCATATCAATCTCCTCTGCTACCTGAGGGAATGGGCTAGCAGAATTGCGGCTCCAGAAGAAATCTTTGTTGTCAAGGTCATAACGTTGATTTTTCTGACCTTCAGGCACGATTACACGATTGAGTTTCATGGAGAAGCAGTCCGAGAGGAGAGCTTGATATGTCCAACCATGGGAGATAACGGAAGTCAAGTCAACATTACGGTCAAGGATCAGAAGGACTGTATTGGCAATGAGATGCCTGTTGAGAAGGAATGGAACATTGTGACATACGTGGCCGCTGGAGATTTGATAGACCTGAGGAATCCGGAGTAAACAGAGTATTTGAGGGGTTCGTAGAACGTGAAGCGGTAAGGATGGCATCTCGAATCTTGACTTCCAGTTTCTTGGCCACCATTTCTGCTGCATTGCCTTTGGGTGCTCGGATGAAGGGGACAAGACCTGAAGGTATTGAGTACCAGGAAAGAGAAACTTGGTTATATACAGCAGACCAAGGGTAGCCACAACACTGAACAGCCCATTGGCCACTCTTTCGATTTCCTCTTCGATTTGTTGTTCAGTTGAGGAAGGTGAGTTTAGAATAGTGTAGGATGTGTGCACTTGAGGAGAAATCGGATCTGCTGCACCTGCAGTGGCGAGATTATTCGCTGGAATAGGCGGAGGAAGCAAAGAGAACAGGTAAGGCGAAGGAGCAACAAAAGACAGGTATTGGTCGGCGATCTAACTAATAGTCAGTCGTTTCATACAAAGCTTTAGTCGAACTTACTTGCTCCACTAGCTCACCTGTCCCATCTTGCGCAACAGATGTCGCGAGCTCTTCAAGAAGGGAACGGGGAAGGGGCTCGACGAAGTTAAGGTGGAAGGACTCGTAAAGGCCTTTCTGGAGATCCTGTGCTATGCGACGAATGTTGGAAAGCGTTGGCGAGATAAAGTAGACGGCAGGTACATCCGGAAGAGCTGGTCGGACTGCATGTAGTTGACTGTGAGCTTGGTGATCAGATGCTGTTTCCTTTAACCCTGACTTGAGTCCACATACACATGGAGGGTTACACCAACGTCCCGTAAATCTTGAACCCGTAAGACTGTGGCCAGAATGTCCTTCGTTTGTTGGTCAAGCACAAGAATTTTCCAGACAAGTGAGCCAGTAGTTGGTGATTTTTGTAGCCCGAAGGCTTGTTTGGAGGCCAGTGGCGAGGTGGACGTTTCTAGAGGTTGGTTCAGGTTCAAGAGAGTAAGCAGTGCCCGCGTCTGAGCTTCCTGCAGCGTCGTGGCCTATGTGATACATATGAGCATGGTTCTCTCATCTACTCAAAACCCTTACCTGTTTGATACCGCTCAACATGAGCACTCCAGGCTAGATACTTGTAACTGGGAAATAAATCTACTAAGTACGTCCACGTGACTTGAATGTCGAGCTCGTCAGGACCGAATCGACGAGTAGTGTGGAAAATTTGCCAAAAATTCTGCTGGACACAGTATACGGAACACGGCACTGTGTTTCGATTGTTTCATCAGGTCGCTGTCGTCACGGCACCATCTCCATCATTCAATCATTCAAAAACCACAGTCCGAAACAAATGGGAACGAAGTCTCTTCTTTACTTACTCCCAGGTTAGCTTTTCTCTCTCCTGATTTCCTGAATTTAAGTATTTTTTAGAATGGGCTGCATCCCAAGCAAACACTCGATACACAGGAATGATGGAATGCTCCCGGAAAAGAAGCAAGTAAGGAAGATGACCAAGTATAAGAACCCAACGCGCGAACAAATTCCTTCTCCATCTCGAGCTTCCGTTTCCTCTCTTCCTCCCTGGGTTACTCGACATGACCGAGTCCACTCAGAGGGCATTGATGTCCTAATGCCCAGCTAAAATCATTTGGTACATTTATTCCCTCGACCCATGTTCTCACGTTAACCATGCTCGTGGAGCGCTCGGTTGTTTTTCATCCAAATCTTACATTGCAAACCGTGGCGTGGAATATCTAATTGGTCTCACTGGACAACATTTCTGAACGGTTGAGAATTGATGCCTGAGGCAGAATGGCGTTGGCTAATTTATGGGAGACGTGAGCTTTAGACAATGTTTATGTAGTCACATCTGGAATTCATTCGTACTTTGCTGAGCCTCAGCTTTCGATTAGTGCATCAAACATCCAAGCTTGATTACCATATTTGGACTCTCAATGGTTCGAATTGTGACTTTTTACTTAGTCTTCTCCTCTCATTGAAGACCTGGGCTCTGTGGACCCATGATTTCTCTTGATGATGCCTCAATGATTTTACGTCGAGCTTTATCTATATTACGATATCAGCGACCTAGACAGCAAAGCAACCCTCTTTCGCTTGACGTTCCTCCAAATCCTGCTTCAAACCCTTCTCCGCCAGCTGCCGAACCCTCTCCACTCTCTGCGCCAGTACTAACCCCATTTCCGTCCCAAAATATAGGTCCTCAGTTGCTTTCGAGCATACCGCCTCCGATCACGACTCCAGCCTTCCCAAACACTAATGTCACAACTATTCTTCAGGATATCACAACCTTGACTTTCCTTACTGAGTCTGCTGCATTCTCTGCCTTTCCATCTCCAACGACCACTGTCCCACCCCTTCATATCTCCTCAACAACAAGCCTTTTGTCTCCCTCGACAAGTGGATCAGCTTCGCCGAACAATGAAACCTCCATCGAAGATGCAGTACAGCCTAGCGAAGTGTGCGCTGGGCACGGTACCGACGCAGCTTCTGAAGGAGTCCTGGCCACTGCCATTGTCTCGAGCGTACTGGGTCTGGCCCTTTGGGTGAGCCATTCAGATTTTGTTCTTTGCACAACCAACCTAGACAGCTGAACAGCTCACTTTCGTAATTGTGCGACCAAAGTTTCGTCAAGTATATGGTCTCCGAGAGTGGTTCGTTCCACCAGAGTAAGCACGTCGTTCCAATGAGCACGAAGCAAAACTCTCATATCTTTAAAGAGTTCGATCCAAACCTCTTGCTTCGGGTCTATTCTCTTTTCTGAGTCCCTCAGTACCTCTCGTTCCGTCCATTCCGGAAGACGTCAGTGATGCTGGCCGTTCAGCTGGCAGAGATGCACAATTATTCCCTTCCGACGAACAACTTAGCCAACGAATGCTTTGGGTAACCTTCCTAGTTACTCTAGGGTGGTCGATTCTTGCCCTCGGAGGCGCGCTTCCAGTTTATATCGTCAATATACCATGTAATTCACAACTCCCTGATCATACACTTTCCACGGGGGGTTACTCTTCCCTTCAAGACCTCAGTTTGCTTCGACTACTGCGGTTGGTCGATGACCAAGCAATAGACTTCAGTGTTCTCTCGCGGCGAGCCCTTGTCGGTGATGAAAGCGACCCTCTAAATGTGCGTCTCCGCATCATTGTTCTTACCATTATTGTGTTGGTCCTGGGTCTCCTGCCTGCCCTTTGGAAGATCTTGCGGGAGTTTAATGTTGTTGTGGCCTATCGAAAGCGGTGGCTGCAAATAAAATGCGAAGGGAAGGACCTCGGCTGGCTAAGTGTGAGGGATGCTCCCGGTTTTCAGAACTGGGGAGAAAAGCGACTCAAGAAGTTCATAAAGAAGATTGGCCTCACCTCGGGTATGGACGATGATGAACAGAGCAACCGATATTTCAGGCGGACAAATAATAATGAGTTTCTCAGAAGTGGACTTAGGCCCAGCAGAGATGAAGAGCTCCTCCTGAATGGTATGGATAATAATGTCGAGGTTGACATTCAAAGCCTTTTCTCTATTTCGTGCGTACCTATGTATTTTTAATTCTTACCTTGAACTGACTTTTGGTAGTGATACCCGACACATCGCACTGCTTATTGATCAACGTGACGAGATTCTAGAAAATCTCGAGATAGCCGAGACGCGATATATCGGCTCTTTCCAAATCACCACACCTGATCCTTCCATTGCCGATTACGAACCACTACCACTACCACTACCGCCTCCTCCTGATCCTACTCGACCATACATTAGCCGACCACTTCCCCTTGGTAGAGCTGCACTTCAGTACCCCAGAAGAAGACGTGCTGTCAACCGTGCATACGGCACTTCGTCACTTGCGCCAACGTCATTTGTTGCACCTTCCTCCTTTTATAGGTTGAGAGGTGTGACTGGGCTCAGTGGAGGCCGGTTAACTGATTATGGAACCAATGCTAGCTTTGCAGAGTCGTTCAGTTCTCGTATTATCGGCAGCAGATTCTTAGAGTTAAATAGAACTTCTACTGCGTATGGGTGCCTGCCTCAGGTTTCGACGAGAAGGAATGGACAGTTGGGAGCCGGCCGTATGGAGTTGGACTCTCGGCGGAGCTGGACGAGTTGGATTCCTGACCCTCGTTTACATGGACCAAACTGGGGCACTGAGCCATTCAGTGACAAAGGCATAGCGGAGGAACAGGAGGTAGAGTGTATCGATGATCATGGCGTGAAAAGACGAACAATACAGACCACTGGCGCAATGACAAGCCCTAGAGAGAATGATACAATATCTCCAGGCGCCTGGCGATCACATGAGCCAGCTGCAACCGAAAGCCATACCCTTCACAATGACTACAATGAAGACGAAGAGTGGGTTGACTTAGAAAAGGAGAACGGTTCAGGTAACGATTTCGATCTCAATTGCATGTCACTTCATGCCGTTGGTCCATCGAACTTTGAAAGGAGAAGGCCATACAAGTCTGAAGGTACCGCTCTAGCCGCTAGGCGCGAGACGTTCCCCCTACGTCGAGACCATGACCGAGAGTCCGATATTATCCCTCCTCCTCCTCCTCCTCCTCCTCCTCCTCCTCATCTACGCCTTCAGCATGCTCAACCATTTGTTCGACCTCTTGATGGCTTGAATTTCGATGACCTGGGGCAAGTCTATGAGGACATCACACATTGGCGATCTCAGCTCAAAGAAATAAATATGCAGATTAAGGACGCTCAACAGCAAAGTTATGATGATATTGCTGCCGGAAGAAACATTCGCGGGTGGTTAATCGTTGGTCGTGGTTTAAGACATGTGCCAGGAGTACAACTTATTGAAGGTCGAGCTAAGGAAGATATCCGATGGGATGTCTTGCAGAACGAGAGGAATCTCTTGGACAAGTTTGTGCTATGGGCCGTGGTTTGCATAATTGCAGTGCTCCTCGGTGCCGGATGTAAGTATAATGTGAAACGAGTGTGATGTATGTGATGTGTTCGTACTGATTGTTGATGTCAGTAACTGCCGTGGCAGGCCTTGCAGTTTCACCAGCCCCTGATGTGGTCCATTATCTACCATTCCTAGAGCCACTGCTTACGACGAACACGCTTGCAAGCGGTGTTGCAACTGTGCTTCTACCTGCCGTGGCCGCGACAATTTTCACCGCGCTGGCGATCTACTATATCAGCTGTGAGTGAAAATTTCAAAGTTTGGCAATAACTCAATTTGACGGTCGGGCTCAGTGGCGGCGAAGATTCATGGCTCAACCTCGAGATCGGGAAATCAGTTGTTTGTTTTCAGAATTGCGTTTTACGTACTAGTTTTAGTTGTTGTGATTTGGCTAACCGCCATAGCGGGGATTCTCTTCGCCTTACAAGCATTCAACACAAACTCTGGGCAGATCCGTTCCATCACGAGCGGTGCAGTCTATATGAGTGTACTGGCCCTCGCTATTGTAATTAGTATAGCAATCATTGTCCCCGGGTTACTCTTGCTTCAACCTATACGACTTTGGAACGTACTCACAATGGAGCGGCTTGCAGTGACGCCTCGCCAACGATTCAGAGGTATGAGTACATCCCGTCATTGATGAATTCTGATTTACCTTCTCAAACTCTCCAGCCATTTATCCTCGAACATGTAACCCAACGTTTTCAATCAGTGCTTGTGTTTTAGCTGTTATGTTTGCGTCCACGTTCACCCTCATCTTCCCGATCATTGCCCCTGTCGTCGCTCTTTCACTCCTGCTTAGTTTAGTTGGTAAGTATTTTGATCAAATACAGAAGATTATACCCGCCAACGTTAATCTACAGCATATCGTTTTCTCGTCGGTTACGTGTACGCGCGTACGCACTCGCAGACAGGTGGACTACTTCAACTATGGCTTTTAAAACGTTTCGGGACCCTACTCTCCTTCCAACCCATCTTTTTGGGATTGATTTTCCTCAGTCGCAAGATTTGGATTGAAGGTACTGTTCTAGCAGGAACTGGCGTGGTGGTGATACTTTTTGTTGAGGTCTATACTACCCTCAAACTCAGGCTTCCGAGTCGTGGCTCGCTGAGCCCTATCACAAGGGACTCATTGAACCATTTTTCCAGTGCTGCTGACCGCTATCTTGTGGAGGGTGCGGATGCGACAACACACGATAGCAGTACCAGAGAGCCTCTCGTCCGAGGTTCTATGGCATCGGTTTTAGAAATGATGAACCTGACCTTGGCCGTTGAACCTTCTGCCCCGATTTTTCGAGGACCCATCCCGCTCCGTGAGTTCCTTCCTCGATTTGATTCTAATCTTCTCTGACACTGGCCTCACTATAACTCATCTCACTAATATCGGAACCGTAGAAACGGAAACCTTAGACGATCTGACGGCAACTGACAGAGCAGCTCGGACACATCCCAACGCTCCACCTCATTTACCACCTCTTTCGTTCACTGATCATGCGGAAGATATGGCTGGTATACTTTATGCCCCAGAGTTGGTTGCTCCTCCCCCCATAATATGGCTTCCTAGAGACACGGCAGAGGTCGCTCGCTCTGAAGCAGAAGACTTGAAGAAATATCATAACTTGGATTGTACAGTTGACGTTCGAACGAGGGAGGACACACTTCCTCGGACATTGTCGACGCGGGTGCGCCGTACGCGGTAGTCGGCAATGGGGGGATTACTGGATAGTCTCATTTCATGTAACAGATACTGATGTGACTCGTGGACCGTATTTACAATGCTGTACGCTCAATCTTTCACTTACATGCCGTAGTAATATAACGCAGATAGATGTATAATGTCATGTAAGTGCTAAGTGCCCTTAGCACTCCTGACTAACGCTCTGTGGAACTCTGTGGAACTCTCTGTGGAACGTGATCTGGTATTCCATGTGTGTCCAACCATGTAATTCTGGATGGTGTAATTGTTACGAAACTCCCGCAAGCCAGTGTTTGGAAAAGTGAAGTCTATTAGTGACCAGACTGAGACTAAGGAGTCAAACGCGATCGCTACACTTAGTCTCGCGTGACTCGTGACGTGACATACACACTCCTGCTCATATTAATGGAATTGTAACAGTAATTCTATCCGCAGCAATGTGTAATGTGATCTGGCCATCCTTGGAAAAGAGTTCCTGTCCTGCCTAACCACCTAACCATTCTTCTAAACGCGGCTAGTCCAGTATATCTGTTCGCGAAAGACGCATTATGTCTCAGTTAGATTCCCTTCCATTGTATCAGTCCGACAAACAAACCTCCAACAACCCCAGGCCTTTACTGAATACTCGCGCGTTCTCCGCGAATGGACCAGCCAGAAGTGGCCACAAGCTGTGAGGGAAAGCGAAGAAAGGAGAACTCTGCTTAAACAAGAATATTACGCTTCAAGAAGCTACAATCATAGTCCCAACTGCAGGCGCAATAGCAAGCATCGACGACGTCGCAGCACACGCTGATGCAGAAACCACACCAACCGGATCATATATGTTACGACTCGCGTGACACGGGTCACGTGGATCTTGTTGATTCTCGATTCCTATACCGCTACAAGCAAACACAAAGTGCTAAGACGCGGTTCCGGCTTGCCGGAGCTCGGCAGAGAGTAGTCAACAGTTATCACAACAAGTGAATAATGGTTCTGAGGTTGAATGTGGAGTTTTCAGGGTAGAAGTTAAAGTTCATAAGGCATAGAAAGAACAAACAGCAGGGTGCACCAGAGTTCAATATGGGCAGCAGGCTGAATAGAGGTGCAGGATTTGAACCCACAACCTTGACAGCAGGGAAAAGGCAAGACATAACCAATGTGGCAGAGAGGATTTACCACTACACCATCACACCCCCACATAGGTCTAGTAGAGGCTATAAGGGTACTTCCTTAGTTTTAGTCTGGTCACTAATAAACCTCGCTTTTCCAAACACTGGTTCATGAGAGCTTTGTAACATAATACTGAGACTAACTTGACTCCTCTGACATTACATGTGTCAACACCTCCAGCCCTCCAAAATGATACCTATTCAAGTTATCATTACCTTCCTCTCAACTATCTTCATGCTATTATACAGACAGACCATTAGAAGTTGCTAGGAAGCCTTGAATGAAGACCAGAGGGAAGCCATTGTAGAAAGTGCACAGGGAATATTCAAGGCTATGAAGAAAGAACTAAAGCCAAAGAATTAGCTAAAAGCAGAACCCTCAAAGGATTTTGAAGGAAACTCTACTAAAGTAAGTAACTGGTATAGAAGAATGACCCTGTACTTCAACAACAAGGGAATTAGTGATGATTGGGAAAGAATTGAATTTGCATTAGGGAAGATTAAGGGAGGAAAGAATAACTGAGCTCAGAAATGGGCTGATACTACCATCAGGATCTTCCTGCTCTTCTAGGAAAATTCAATGGTTAAAAGAATTTATTGGAGAAGAAGACATTAAGAACTTTGTGAACAAACTCCCATTCTTGAACTAAAATCAAATAATCACTCTCATGGAAAAATTTTTCATCACCACAGAATTTTAAGCCAATATCATTAAGAACCTGAAAAGGGTAAATTAAGGTAGCTGAATGGTTGAAGACTACTGGCTGGACTTCTGCACTTGGAAGGACTTAACTGAATATAATGAGATTACCCTAGTAGGGATGTTTAGAGATAGATTGAATACTGGTCTAGCTTACAAATTAGTGGAAATAGGAGAAATGAATAAAGAGCTGACCTTAGAAGAGTGGTATCTCAAGAAAGTCAGGTTTGAAAGAGTAAGATGAGTAGCAGGGATATTATAATCTCTAAATACAGTGTTAAAGTTGACCCAACTAAGATAAAAGAAATATCAGAATAGCCAGAACCTAAGAATAAGTAAAAAGTCTAACAATTTTTAGGATTTTGCAACTTTTATAGATATTTTATCAAAGGATTTGTCCACATAGCCAAACTACTCACAGAGATGACTAAAAAGAAGGAGTAGAGGTGGAGAGTATAAAAACAAGAGATATTTAGAAAGCTAAGGAGATTGTTGATAACAGCTCTAATATTAGTAGTTTTAAATGGAGGTTGATGTTTTAGGATATATAGCTAGAGGAGTCTTATTCCAACAACAAACTGGTGACTTCTAGCAACCAGTTGTGTCAGAATTAAAGACAATAAACTCTACTTATTTTCATTTCTTTTTGCTTTTCTATTTTATCTTTATTTTATTTTCTTATTTTGAACTTAGAGTTAGAGTTAGCATGATATCACACATCTGTCACATGATACATGACATAGTCACAAGTCATGGTCACACAATCATGTATCACAAAAGAATGTAGAAGATTCCAGAGTAATAATGTAATACTATATGTTAATGGGATATAGTATATATATTCTTTAAAGTAGGCTAGATTTAGTATAAATCCTATATAATCAAAAAGAACTATGAGATCTATAACTGGAAATTATTAGCAATTATGACAGAACTCAAACAATAGTGACATTACTTAGCAAACTTTAAGTTCAAGCTATGATTAGACTACAAGAATCTTGAATATTTCAAGAAACCTCAAAAGTTAAATCAGCAACAAGCTCAATAGTTTTCAAAGATTCAAGATTATAACTTTGACTCGATGTACAAACCAGAGTCTACTATGAGAAAGACAGATACCCTACTTAGATAGCTTGACTTTGACTAGGGAAGACTAGACAATAATCTTCAAAAAAAGATTTATCCAGCTATATAGAGTAGATAAAAGAGATAAGTGGTGGAAAAAGCTCAAGGATATGGAAGATTATATAGAGAAAGAGATAAAGAGAATTGTTAAGAATGATTCACACTTGCCAGGATTATTACTGGTGTTATGGAATGCTTTAGACACTAACATTTTTCTTTTTCTTTTATCTATTTTTCTTGATTTTATATTTCTTTTCTTTTGAATTTTCTTTTCTTTTT
>Ga0157357_1000246_pt1 | contig 22540 bp, 19 predicted proteins | sample AttcapACBM1_FD_111485 | JGI IMG/M metagenome (GOLD analysis project Ga0157357, IMG submission 111485) | Fungus gardens microbial communities from leaf cutter ant in Botucatu, State of Sao Paulo, Brazil - Atta capiguara ACBM1 | ecosystem: Host-associated > Fungi > Mycelium > Unclassified ... | reverse complement strand
TCAGTTGATGGTGTCTTCTAGGCCAGCCATGAAGTCAGCCAGAGGCCTGTCAAGAATGGGGGGTATTTTTCGGGAAAGTGTCCGTTCATGGTGAAAGTATCCTTACCCCCTTTTGTTACGAGTATGTCAGGGAGATAGAGGAGGCTTGAGGCATCATGGGATACAGTTTATATGTGGAGCATAGGTTCTCCGCAGGGACAACAGGCAGATCAAATTCTGGGGGGGGGAGGTATAGAAACTGTTTGTAGTATTCTCCGATGTATCCGTTGCCACAGGGGTATATTCATGAAAGACCCACTGGAATGGCAGTGCGAGCTCCAGAAAACGCTCAGATGCTCATATCACTACGGCCAGTTGCAACCCCGCTCACTGAATGAAGTATCAACTGCCCCATGTACAGGGTCATACGGAGCGTGCCTGCTTAAAACGATAGGCGTGAGCTTTATATCATTTCGCCACCCATGATAAATTGGTCAATGACATACTCGAGCTTCATATTTAATATATGACAGAAATTAACCAACCAAAAAAGACGCTAATTTCTTACCCGTGTTCCCTGTCCGAAGAAGAGAGTTGCTTATCTCCTGCCGTACTTCTTCATTGGCCTTGAAAAGGTTGCGGACATTCTTGACCCTTCAGGAGGGGAACGGAAAATGGGCCGGGGTACTCCCATCGCATTGGGGACACCATCAATTGGCTGGGCCATGATCAATGACAAGTGCGATGAAAACACCTGACGTAGTGTACCTGTAATATTTTACCTGTCCCCGGAGCTGGAATTCTATGAGCATTCCCGACAGCCTTATAACACTCGGGTGACAACCTACCAGATGATTGTATCTTTCAGCATACCACATGGTCTACTGGAAAATTTACCTTATTTTTCTCCGATCAGCTTAATGTAACATAGATGTAGTATCGGAAAACCATTCACGACTCTCGGGGCAGTCATGACACATCGGCCGAGGGAATCCACAAATATTTCATGAAGCAGTTTGCAAATCTAGTAACATTTCCAGCCACTAAGAACTAACTCTCTGCTGTTTGTTTCCGCATCGAGTGGTGCTTTTTTCAAGTTCAGGGTGCTAGACTGAAGGAATGCAGATTTGGTGTTGTTATGATGGGGGGATCTTGCCTGCGGGCGGTTCCCTTTCATTATAGACACGAAATCCGATGTCAGTTTCGGCCTCTACTTCAACAACAAAACACAAAAAGAACAGATCCAAAAAGTCAATACCCTTCATTTCTGAGTCCCCACCACCAGATTCTGGCGAGGGTGCAGATCCCAATTGGGCATTTCAACCACCTCCAGGCGCGAAAGCTATAACCACAAATGAGGATAATGGCGAATTTGACTGGGATGCTGTGAAAGATGACGACGACGCTGAACTATGGTTGATTCGGGTCCCTCATAACGTATGTCTCTTTTTTGAGGTACTTCGAATATGACCTCCAGATTCTCTGTAAAAGGTTAAGCCCAAACATCTCGAAGACCTTTCTCTTGATTTCTCCGCTGACTCAACCTCAACCTCCAAGTCAGGTAAACGACTAACCAATCGAGTGGGCGTACTCAGTACAAACCATACTTCATATGATATATGGTCAATGGGTGATTCGGATGAGGATACAAGTGGCAGGCGTGCAGGTACATCCCACTTTGTTGGAGGAGAGGAACTCAGATCACTATCTTGTCTACTCCCGAGAAAAAGAAAAAAAGGAAAATTATTCCCCGGTATGCACTGGATCATTATATGCCAGTTTTACGAGCTGATTTATGTTTTTGTCTTGTCTAGCTCCGAAGCCTATATCACGGCACTTGATTGTGTCCGCTCACCCATCTGAGCTCTCAATGTCCGAAGAAGAAGAAAGTACTTCACCTAACTCAACGATACATAAAAACCCACAGAGACAGAAGTACTCCCCAGAACTACTGAAACACCGATTCATGCCCTACGGGTCTCTGGAGCCAGGAGGAGACAAACCAATGTCCCAGTATACGCCTATGATAGAGACTAACAACGGGGTTCCTGTTGTTACACCAGACGTAGGTGAGAAGACGTCCAAAAGTAAAAAGAAGGCAGAGAAAGCTACTGCAAAAGTAAAAGATGGACAAATCACGGCGAAAGCAGATCCAGGCTCCAAGATGTATGAAGTTGAGCCTGCACCGGAGAGTGGGGTGGAAAGCAAGAATAAGAAGCGGAAAGGTGAAGACCAGGGGGTTGGTAGATCAACGAAGAAGTCAAAATCCAAGACATCGACGTCTCGTTAGATCTACATACATTGTTTTGATATATTGGACTTCACTATTATCACATTTTGGGTTCCATATACAGGGACACTGGTTTTCAGTTTCATGAGGTATGCATCGATGCCTTGAGGTGCAACTAGGCAGGTGACAGTGAAAGATTGATACACAACATAGCAATTTATGCGCACAAAGGAGTAATAATGTTAAATGGGCAACTGTCAAAGACGGAGGAGATAGGGAGTGGAGAGGCAAATGGGTTCAATACAAAAACCTGTTAAAAAAGGGATCTCTGATAAATAACAAAAATGTATGAAGAATTAACCGTATCTACTATACCGCCGCATCATCTTTTTACCAGGCAAGTACACCCAACAAAAAGGATCTCGAAAAAAGAACACTCGGTTAGCTCAAATGCACCTCATCCCCTCCAAGACTAAGTGCCCCGACTCTCTCTTTTCCCTTCACCTTCGTCTTCCCTGGCGCAACACCACTGGTTCCAAGACCATTCTTGAGTATATCCTCGTCCCGTATGATAAGCAAAGGTCCAGGATTAACCAACAATCGCTGCACCTCTTCTTCAATACCCTTATACACGCTCTCCTTTGGAAGACCCCATATCCTTCCTGGATTCTCCTTCTCCTTCTGCTCGAAGACAGACCCGACTGTATCCACCCATTGTCTCCTCGTCTCAACTAAATGCTTCAGTTGATCATTGACGAGTAAATATTGATCGTCATTCTGATTAAACCCGATAGCGGCTGGACATGGCGCAAGATTGCCCATCATGCTGCCAGCGCTGTTCCCGACACAATTCGTGCCGCCTCCATTTCCAGCGTTCCCGGATTCAGACCCCTCCAGTTTCTTCTTTTTCTTTGTGAGTTTCGGAATGTCTTTTTTCTGGAGTTTAGTGAACATCGTGGTGATGTTTTTGTCTATCGAGTCCCGGCATTCAAGATATTCTTGGTAGCCTAGTTGATCACGAGCGATAGATATTAGACGCGCTTTACGCGCTTTGTTCATCGCTACAACTTGGCGGAGTTCTGCTTGCGCCTGACGCAGTGCAGTCGCGATGGGGTCATCTACTTTTTCAGTGAAATCCGGCTGTAAAGATGTTAGGTGATAGCCGTTCACAGGAGGTCGGATGAGTACAGCTCACGGGAATATCTAACAAACCATGAAATCTTAGATTGTCACGTATCCTTGCTTCCAGATCCGTCACATTTAGCCGTTCCTTCCGCGCTGCTGCAGCCCCGCTTCCTCCTGGTCTACCCTCCATAGCATCCTCTGCTGCCTTCACGCCTTTCCATCCCGACTGATCAGGGAGCGGTAGAAGCGCGCTAATTACTCTTTCCGTTAATGGCCCATGTCCTTTCTCCTCATTCACCAGATCCATATCTGCAAGCGTTGAGGGATCCCATTTCGGTTCTGGAGGCGTGAACTGAGATGGGTGTGCCTCTTGATGATTCAGTATTATAGGTGGTAGCAACCCTGCATCCTGATCTTCCCAAACTTCCGTGTAATGTCGACCAAGTTTAGGCATGATGAAAGGCTCAATTTCATCACCTGTGTATTCGAGAAACCCAACATCCTCTTCGCGGATGGGTCGTATCCATGGCTCGATATTTGCGTAAAAAGTGGTGACAATTGTTTGCGCCGGTTGTTTTGCTTTACTGAAGTCCTCCATTACGTCAGAGGGTTTACTGGGCCCAGGTATTGGAGGTGGTGGAACAGGAGGCCGAGGTTGTAGGAGACATTGGGAGGTGGGGATGGAGAAGTCGGGACCTGGGTGGAGCTAAGGGAAATTGAGAATCGACGGCTTCATTGTTCATTGTAGCGTACCTTCGAATGTGGTTGTGATGTAGGCACTGATGGTTTTGAGGCTTTAGGTGGAGGTGGGATGAAGGTAGGTGTGTGATTTACGGGAGGGGTAGATTTACGAGGCCGTGCATCTACCTCGAATTAGTTTATGCACAGTCTACGGTCAGAGTGAATGTACCAGCATCATCATCGGTGTCATCTTCTCGCTTCCGCTTCTTCTTCTTCCTCTTCAGATCCTCGAGGGCACTAAAATGAGACATAAAATTCTGGTCGGTGGCGTCAGGTAAGATTGTACTCACTTGCGATTTCTCGAGTCTAATGAACTGCGTGAAATGGGGGTATTTGTGGACGAGGGCAGGGAACTATTCCGCGACTTTGAGCCATGAACATCAGACAATTTGGGATCGTCGCCGTCGGGTAGAAGTGTGACTGAATAATAAATATCACAGAAACGAAGGGTCGTTGGCATTTCCCATTGATAACAAGAGGATATAGCACAAGTATCCACCGCACGAGTAAGGTCAGATCAAGTTATGAAGCGGGGGAATGCAAATAATAACATGAGCAGCGTTCACAAGTCTTTAAAAGCACACATGTTAGAGTAATTTGACGTACATTCTTGCTCACGCTTAATCTTATCAACGGCCTTGAGCTTTCCTTTCTCCCTCTCCTTCATCCGACGCATGGACTCTTCAATATTCTTAAGGTCCTCGCCTGCTTTCTTGGCCCTGTCAATCGCCCGTTGTCGCAGCATTTTCAGCTCGGAATGTATTCGTTCAAGTTCGTCTACAGATGGAACTGCGTCCGAAGTGTTCTTGAACAAAACCGAGGCGTTCGACTCAGGTACTTGGTATGAATTAAGCTTAGCCGGCATGGTCTGCGGTGGTTCAGAGTGTCACGCAGAAAGCACAGTTTACGGTCGTCTGCAGCAGTACTTGCAACAGATGTATAGGCAATGAATCCTCCGAGGTCGTTGTGGTAGACGATGGACGGGTTGGAAATCTGATGAGAGTGGAGGATGAAGGAGAAAGAGCGTCTGCAGTGATTACTCCGGTTTCCCACGCCTACTTATCCTTTCCGCTCTGATAGTTCCAGGCCGGAGCGCAGGCGAGCTCGACGACATTCGGGTTATTGCAACGGAGGGTCTTATATGTGGCTCTATAGAATACCTCTATGATGATATAGCGAATATGACCGCGAGCCAAAAGCATGGTTCTAAAGGTAGGAGATCTCGATATAGACATCGTTGATTGGTTGGTCACCATCAGTTTAAAATCCTCTGGATCAAGTCGAGTCGTCTTCACCGACGATATTATCTGAGTACTGCGGGAAGTCGATTAGCTCATTAATCATCTTCCCAGTCGCACTCAATCTGAGGAATGTCAGGGAATTTATTGAATGCCGGGTCACGATCGTCGGAAACTGTTGCCACCGTTCGTATTATATGATATTTTCGTGAACGTTCCCAGTGAGAATTCCACCACCACCCTTTTCGATGAGTGGCTCGGTTCCCAGGAACTTCATTGATGGTACTTTGTCTCCTATTGTGGGCTCGTTCATGTGTGATCTGTCTTCGACCGGCTCTGGCACATGTTATTTTCATTGTCACCATACACAGCTCTTGTGATGATCTCGGCAACCTCATAACTGACCATACAGTGACTTGGAGGCTTGTCACAGTGTCAGTGTCACAGTGTCACCCTTTTCATACTTGTTCAAATGCCTATGGAATCGAACTTGGATTTTCCCTGGACTTCTACTTGTTTCGGATGACCTGCAGACCGTAGATACAGAAAATTTTCTGGCTGACTTCCACGTCATAGACAGAAAAATGAATCAATGTCTCTTTCATGAAATCTGCAATACCAAGAGCTGAATAGATAGGTATTATTGAATTGATCCATGACAGTGGGGTTCTTCATCGAAATATAAACTTTGATCTCGATCACGATAGAAACGCTTATTTTCTAATCGTCGGGATGATGAGTGCTAACGTTAGATGAATCAAGATAGGGCGCTTGGTAATTCGGGTGTTCGGCATGGTCAGTTGTTGAATATGACAGTCTACTGTGGAGACAAAACCTTGATACAAGTACTACATGCATCGATTTGTACCCACTATGCCTGATCTTACCACTCATCATATGGTCTCGAGAGCAAACATCAAACCAGCTGCTCGAATCTGAATTACAGTGGACAATTCAGAGAAGGGTGTAATCTAGGGTTCTGCTGGATAGTCTAGGTAGAAAATGCATTTTTTCTGTGATACACCATGACAAGCTACTTTATTTTCTCGTTTAAACTCTCTAGAGGGTACCCATGAGACCTGTGTAATGTAATTCTTCGGAGCTGTATTGATTTGCTTTCCTTTGCTTGTGTTTCCCACGCCCGCTTTCTGCCGCCGCCATTTACTATGCCCGCCAGTTCTCCTGGTCAGAGGGCAAACGCGTTTGATGATAACCCTGAGACAATTGCCATGGAATGCGTCAAATTTAATGGCCTTGGCTCTCCTCACGACTCGGACGACGAGTCTGAGGACAATGGCGACGTAGCACTACTGAGGAGCCGCCCACCTCAGCCCCGCTTCTCCTCTCCCACAGGGTTATGGTTGCAAACAAGAAACATAGTCCTAGAAGTGGGAACTCTCTCTTTGAAGTCTTCAAGATGACTGATTACTTCACAAGAGTGCCCCTACGTTATTGCTTACAACCATCAGTTTACTATTCACTGGAAAATTGCTGGATCAAGTCTCTGTATGTCAAGCCTTCTCGCCCACATGACACTATTTGATTCTGACTAGCGCTGGCGGGCCATGCGAGAAGTAGATCAGCTCATAATTATCATCCCCGTCGTCCTCAATCTGAAGGGAAACCTCGAAATGAACCTTTCTGCACGCCTCGGAACTGCCGCTAATGTCGGCGAGCTCGACGAACCTGAACAACGTCGTGCTATGATTGTAGGCAATCTGGCACTCCTGCAAGTGCAGGCTGCTGTCGTGTCCTTCGTTGCCGCTTGTATTGCAATCATCCTCGGCCTCTTTGTTCCGCATGAGGATCCTGCAGCTTTCTCTTTTGCTGCCTCGCCCTTAAATAATTCAACTGCTGCCGCTGCTTTGTCAATCCATAACCTTTTACTTTCACACCATCTAGAATTTAGGAGGCCTGTCCCTCATCCTCTCCCTGAGTCAAAACGCAACACCGATCTCGCTACGTAAGTATTTCTCCATCAAGCCATCACCGTTCGTTCCACCACTTTATTGGCGACACAGTAGTTAACCAGTCAGTGAACCATACAGATTGATCATGGTAGCTTCAACGACGATGTCTGCAACATGTCTCTCAGGTATCCTATTAGGCTCATTTATGTGCACCTTAATCGTTCTCTGTAAGAAATTCAACCATGATCCTGGTGCGTACCACTTCCCCTTTCATCATCCTATCGATCTACCTGATACCTCCATCCATTTTTCACTGGTAGATAACATTGCACCGGCAATAGCCTCTTGCCTTGGTGATCTTGTCACTCTTTGTCTGGTTGGCCTCGTCTCAACACTCCTCATACCATTTCTCCACACTCCACTTCCATTCGTTATTAGCGTCATCGTTGTTATAACCGCTTCAATTTCTCTCATCTATACGCTTCGTAACAAATATGTCCGATCCCTTTTAGGTGAAGGATGGACGCCGTTATTTGGGGCCATGATCATTAGCAGCGGGACTGGTATTGTATTAGACATGTTCGTGAGCAAATATGAAGGATTCCCACTGCTTGCAGTTGTCATTAGTGGTACGTCAACTCCGGTTATTTCTATCCTTAAAATCGACCAAATTTTATTTTCAGGTCTCCCAGGCGCTGCAGGCTCCATCTTTGTCTCTCGTCTCTCAACATCCCTCCATGCTACCGTACTCTCAAAGCCCTCACTACAATCTGATAATCAACCAAGTGGCCATCTCGTCATGCTTACGCTCCTCCTTATTACTCTACCGGTCGAAATAGCTTTCCTAGTCGTTTTAAGATCTATCGGGTGGCTGCAAGTTCCTGTTATATTTATCGTGTTCTCAATGCTATTTTTCTGCTGCGCTGTAAGTCTACCTATCGTTTTCATGCCTTTGATACTTGTCGAATGCGCCATTTTTTTAATTACAGGTCTTCACTTCACTCGTTATCGCACGCCTACTCACCAGCTGGCTGTGGTCGAAAAATCGGGACCCTGATATGTATGCATTACCTATTCATTCTGCTATGATGGACCTTGTGGGTCAATCGTTACTTGTGTTATGCTTTGAGATCGTATCACTACTGGGAGGGCGTGTGGAACAACGAACATGATAGCAGTTCATTGTGTTTTTGGATGTAGAGTAGAATTTTGTTGATGCCTCTCTTATTCTAAAAGGTTTACGCTCTTCTAGGTCTCAACATGTTAGCTTGTGTATAGGAATCCTGCAAGAAAGATGGATGAAAGACGGACCACCAATTTTAAGTCCGATAGCTTCAATGTCCTAGGAAGAAGTTAATCCTCGTGTTATCCTCGTGTTGTGGGGGTAAAGCAACATGTTTGGGCCAGGGGCTTAGGGTGAAGATATCATGGAAGAGGTAGACTACCTCGAACGAGCCGTGATTACGAACCAAATTCCTACAGCTGTGACTTGATTCGGCACTAGATATCCTCTGATTCACTTACAAAGTGACCTCATGTCTCATTTGTACTTAACCTGAGAATCAGTGTTGTAATATGTGAACCAAATGCATGAATTTTGGGACTTCCCAATGTGACATATATATCTATATCTTCCATTATATGGATCTTAATCAATGTTTGAAACCTGTCATCAAGGTCCTCCGTGAAGAGTGACAAATGTGCCTCCCTCGAGAGCCGAATTACACTCTCCGAATTTGTCATTCAGGGCCGTGCACCTCGTCGCAGAGCCAGGTCATGACCTCTTACTTTCCCCTACCTTGAAGTGCTGCTAACTCCCTTTCTCATATAACGGGTGACTGAGGTGAGGCACTATCTCATATCATACTCGCTCATATTCATGCCCTGTAGGTTTATCCCTTCAACAAAATCTTAGCAGCACGATGTGAATCTGCTGTCCGGCCTACCTCGTATCCTGGGCGTCGTGGGGACATTCTATGAAGCTTGGAAGTACATTGACGCAAACCGACGCAAACCGAACCCCATTACGTGCTTCCAGCAAATCAAGCGTAATGTCCTTGACAGCTCGATGCCTTCCCTACGATATTCTGACACCTCGATTACTGCGTTTAAATGGCCCGGAGCTACTTCAAGGGGGGTATACGAAGGTGAGTTGCAGTTTTTGAACGTATCTATGATTTAAATGGCTGATTGGGATACTTTAAAATTGCGGTCATGTCGAAATAGCTTGTAGGAAGCTGCATGTTGATGAAATATGTAGAACTTCCGATGACTTTTTCGGGGGTGGTGGTGGAGGTGAGTATCCCCCTAGCATATTCTACCATTCACCTTCGGGCCCCTTCAATCGATCTGGTGTTACGTGCTACCACTTTGTAGGTTGGCTCACTGTACCGACTAATGAAACCATGATGCATATCATTTGTCCCAATATTTTCCATTGGAACTTCCCCTGCAGGAGCCTGTTTTGTGACCTTAGTTTTCTCTTTTAATGTGTTCCAAAACCGAAATTCCTGATTATTACGTCTTCCAGGTTTACTTCCATTGGTGCTCAGACCGTGGGCACCTGCTCCCAGAGCAACACTCTATTTTGATGATTGCGTTTGTAGGCTCATGGGGAATTGTCTAACAGAAATTATTTCGGGAATTAAGCAAGCAATGGAGTATCTGTGACCCACGATCGATGAGAGAATCAAGTAGTATGGACGAGGCGATCCTGATATGCCTGTGAGTTGCCATTGGGCCACATTTTTCTCGCCTTAAAGGCAGAACAATGTCATGACTTGGTTGCTAATCAGCGCGACCTATGAATACGATCCGTCCTCCCAATCTTGCGGTCGAAGTAAGTATTCTTCCCAACCAGGAGGTGAAGACAATGATATACCATTGTGATTCCAGGAATAGTTGATTGATTGGATGATACGGCAGATCTGTAGATTCTATTCTATATCACATACTAGTGATTAACAATGGGTTTTGATCTCGAAAGCTACTCTTCATTATGGTATCAGCAGTCGTAGCCGTGCCAATAGTGTGATAAGTACAAATTTACATTCAACAGGAACACTTAACGATGCACATACATTATAAAACTTTGGATCGTAGGACGTCATATTTTCTGCATAGAGGAAACTCAGCTCCTTGGAAGCTCAGAAGAACCTGAGCGCTTCTTCCCCTATGTGCCTGGATATTTGTTTTCTATGACTGCCTACCTTCTGACCTGCTGCCCCACCCTCATGTGCCAAGAACCTGATGAGACTGGGACCACGACTGCCACCGAGACTTATTCGGTCCGTGGCGTGTTATCTAGTTTTGGCTCCGGTCCACAAGTGTCCAGAAAAATCTAATCCTCGTCATACTGAGATGTTATACTCGGCTCATTTCATAACACCATGAGTTCAGGGGCACAAAATTACGTACTCGTACACTGGTGCGCGGTGTGTCTCGCAAGATCGGCTTCGATATGTGTAGAATCCTCTTGGGTTGGCACCGTGTACGATTCTCAGCTTAGTTTATCGCCTGGGAAATATCAAGCTCCACTGACAGTGCAGTTTTTATCTGTGGCTATCACCGGGATGCCTTGTCATTAATATGACCCATTCAAGATATCGTCATTCGGCCCGTCTCGGTTTCTATATCTTAGCGCAATTCTCGCGTCTGTAAATTGACCATGTCAGCATCAGAGGTGAACTCGGGTCTCTCATATCTCTTTGTACACCTCGCAGGCTTGGTTCTCATCGCTCATGCCTGTCGGAAGTATATAGAGGCCAAAAGGTCGCCAGTGCGTTTGAACAGATCTCCTTGCTTGTTCCGATCGTTTGATGTCGGATCAATTTCCATTCAGTTGAACGCCATCCCGACAGTGGGCTATCCGGGTATTCTCACTTCGTATATTACTGCGATCCAATGGATTTGGAGGGCTAGTGAATTGCTTCAGGAGGGATATGATCGGGTGTGTAAGATTTCTGTCATATCTCCTCAGCGCTCAACGGCTAGTTTGTAGTATCCCAACCAACCGTTTAAAGTAGCAACGATATCACGGTGGATTGTGGTATTGAGCGGGAAGAAGTACATTGACGACATCCGGAAAGCTGCAGATGATACTCTTTCTTTCAGAGCAGCCACAGATGAGGTATGAGGCTATCAGGTATTCTTATGGGATTATGCTGAGAAGACCTAGACAACGCACACTAAGTATAACTTTGGTCCACGGTTCAACGATGAGCTCTTCCATATTACAGCAGTTCGCTCTCCTGTTACTCGCAATCTGATCTCGAAGTTTGACGACATTCGGGATGAAATCGTGGAGTCATTCAAGGATTATATTCCACTAACCAAAGGTAAATTGAAACAAAGCTCGCAGCAATGACAGTCATTGCTTACCACGTATATACTTAGATTGGACACCTGTACCAGCATACGATACCATCATGCACATCATTTGTCGTACGAGTAACCGCTATTTCGTCGGGCTCCCCCTTTGTGAGTACTGATACTTCAAACTTTCAATTCGCTTAGGCGATTTCTGACTCAACTTAATGATTAGGCCGCGAACCGGGATATCGATCGCTCAACGAGACCTTTACAGTCAATCTCGTTGCGAGAGCTCGGATTACCAATTGCTTCCCAAAGTTCCTCAGGCCGTCTGTCATTATCCTTCCTTTGTAATTTTCTGTGACTGACAGTCCAATAGATTTATTGCCACATATTTGACGACTTCGCGCAGAGATATAGCAAGATATATTCGGTATCTTGGACCTACCATTGAAGCAAGGATAGCTCAGGCCAAACGACCTGAATCCGAGCAAGGAGAATTGCCAGTTCGTTAACCATTCCACTGCCATATTCATGAACATTGCATTAATTGGGATAATAGAACGATTTGATCAGCTGGTTGATTGAATCCTCAACGCACGAGGGTCAACGCAATCTTCGTGAGATTGCCATACGCGTCTTGGTGATAAATTTCGCGGCAATTCACACCAGCTCTATGGTCAGTAGACCTCGACTACTTGATAGGTGCCATTGAAAGATCGAAAATACGTAGTCCTTGACTCACGCTTTGTATGACCTGGCTGCACACCCGGAATATGTCGAAGAAATGCGCGAAGAAGCGGAGGCCATGATTGAAGTACATGGTTGGACCAAAACCGCTATGCAGAGGATGCGTAAGATCGACAGTTTTTTAAAGGAATCACAGCGGCTTACCGGTCTCTCAAGCAGTAAGTCCAGAGTAATTTCTGCAGATCTATCATATACTCACTTTCCTTATTATCAGTGAACATGATCCGCAAAACCCTCAAGGACTGGACGCTATCTGATGGAACACATATCCCAGTCGATAGCTTCATTGGGATTGCGAATCATGCCATGCACAAAGATGAGGTTCGCATTTTGTACATTCATGTGGTGAAACATGGAATGACGAATGAGCTAATTAGGCGCAATTCCCCGACGCCCACACATTTAAAGCATTCAGATTCTCAGAGATGCGTGACGGAGACGGAGAGCTGGATAGCATAAAGCACCAAATGGTTTCTTTAGACTTCGATCAAATTGTCTTTGGACATGGCCGGCACGCATGGTAAATGACTTCCTAGATAGTTGATATTCAGCTGACGCATACCTTGTAGCCCTGGCCGGTTCTTCGCCGTCAACGAAATCAAGGCCATGCTTGCTCATATTCTGTTAGAATATGATGTACAGTTTGAGAATGGCTTATTGGAGCGTCCGCCTAACGCCTACTTTGAAGCTGCGATTATCCCTAACCCGAGAGCAAAAGTTATGTTTAGGAAAAGGCAGATGGTTTAGAGTCACTAAGAGGCATGGGCCTCAAAACCTTCTTGAGATTAACATACTTGATAAAGACGGATGTCACATTAACTGTTGTATAGTTCAGTATTATCTACCTGTCTTTGGAGGCTCGATTTCAATTCAAAGGAGTAAATGATTACCCGCTCTCAAAATTTTTTCCTATCCTTGCATTGTCCTTTCCAAACCACTCATCAGGTGCAAGTTAGATTCTTCCAGAATAGTGACTGGACTGGCTCTGCTTTGAGATGGATTTTTGATTTCAAGTAGAATGGTAAAGTCTTTTTTCTTTCTTTATTATTTTTCTTCATCACATTTTTCCCACTAAGAAAAGATCAGGTGGCTTAACTACAAGTTTCAAAGCCAATAGATCTCTGAGCTCCAGAATAAGACAATACTGGGAACTCTCAACTTAATCTGCTGAGAGCATGGTAAATCACAGATCTGTTACAATTGATAATGCCTCATGTTCTACAGATGTTCACCTCATGTTTTTCATGCCTTGAACATGTGTTGGGGTTGTTTCATACTTTGCTTCTTATTACCTGCACCTTGTGTTTACATGTTACATCAGTTAGTGCCTCATCTTATGTTTTCCTTACTGGCTCTATTCTGTGTTGGAAGAAACAAAGTACACAGCAGCACAGTGCAGTGTCAACAATTAATGACTACTAACCAATAGTAAGATTTCTATGTGGAGAGCTTTAGAGATGAGCAAAATAGGACAAGTAAGATAAGTTAACAACAGTGTATCTACTAAGTTTTATATATCTACAGAATATGTATATTACTAATATAAATAAGGAATAAGCAGAATGTTAAATAAACATTCTGTTTCCTTGAGAACACCTTAACTATTTCTCATGATATTTAGGTATATGTAGTTGTGGATATATTCCTATATCTGTTAAAGAAACTGAGTGAAGTCTGGGGTTATACAGAGTTTGCAATCTCCAAAAAGTTCTAAGTATATTGGTATAACTGACAAGTATAAGAGCACTTACCTCCAGAAAGTTTTAAGAGAACAGAATGAGAACTCCTAAAGATGGCAACTATCCTAAATACTAATAGTGTTATGATTACTGCCTTATGTTCTATAGATGTTTGCTTCACATCTGTTATAGCTTGGATATGTATTAGAGTTCTATGTTAAAGATAATTTATACTCACTGGGGCTATTCACAATGATAGTACAGAAGGTAAAGATGGAAAAGTAACTTAGTGGGTCAAGAATTGGAAGAAACCAGAAGTAGTACTGTATGGATAATTTGACCTTGGCTTTATGTTATGGGATGCTTGAACACTAACAATTTTTATTTTTCTTTTCTTTTATTTTTCTGATTTTATATTGATTTTCTTTTTCTTTTCTTTTTCTTTTGGATGATGAAAAGGCACATAATATTGCAGTCACATGACATGTCACATGATGTGATGTCATAGGCCTAGAACATGGTGGAAGGACCTAAAAGATGATATCAGGGCACATGTATACAACATGGTGGCCTTGAGGTGAGCATGAGGTTGTAGCATAGACAACAGGGCAGGCTTAATTATTATTAGTAGCATGGACCAGGCATGTTTTGTATAAATAGGACTCTGATTTAGCAAAGACTCCTTGTCAAGTTCTCTTGTGAACTTCCCACTCTATATCCTACTAAGAGATTTACTCATTTGTGTTATCATTTGTCATTGTAATAAGTGGTTGTCACAACACTTTAATGGATAACATTGTATCTAGCCTATGTATCACATGGTTATAACTTCAGATGATGGGAGTTTAAATAGATGGGTATAAGTGTGGCACAATTCAAGTTGATTATTAGACTGAAGAATGATACATGATAGCTATGTTCTTAAATATAAAAGTAGTAATCTAATAATATTCTATTGCTATATATATTCTGGGTTATCAAGTATTATAGTGGTTATCATTCAGAACTCCATAAAATTAATGAGAAATATAGGGTTTGGTTTTTGGATTGATGAGTAATTAGATCCAAGTATTATCTGTACTAAAAGAGTACAGATATCAGATAGTATGTGATATTCTATTACAAAATGAACTACTTACTTATTTGTGACATCTGAACTTTAGATATACTATTAGAGGTTTAGGTGTGATTTAGAAGTTCAATAATAATAACAATAATAATAAAGATCAATACAGATATCAATAATAATGAAGGATAAATAATAGATGATAATTAATATTATTAAGTCTAAAGTCTAATTCTCAGATATAGAAGTATTTATAGAAAATAGTAATGGTTTGTGCACAAGCTATTTCCATTACATAATCAAAACTCATATCTAGTGGGACTATTGTCTATTATAGCAGGTGTTAAACTAATTTTAGAAGGTAACTAATTATATTACTATATTAATATTTTCAATCTTGATTCTTATTGATACAGCTCAAAATCCATTCTTAGAAGACAACTTGTATCTAGAAGAAATAAACATTGCTGAGTAGTAGCATAAATGTAATTATTATGCTGAAACTCTGCTATATATTAGAGTTGAAGATAATAAACTTGGTTTGTTTTATTTTTTAGACTTAAAGTTAGAAATATAGTGTGATTTCACACATATCACAGTCATGGTTACATAATTATGTATCACATAGAAGGATATAGAAGATTCTAGAATAATAATATTATACAGCATGTTTACTACATGTTGATTTTATAGATAATAAATACTCTTTAAAGTAGGTTAGATAAAGTTTTACACAGACTAACTAGCTAGCATATATAAGATAGACACTTTGTACTAGAAACTCTATCAAGTTCCCTTGTGTAATTTCTATACAAGGTTCTTCTTTTGACTTATTACTAAGTTCTAAGTTGTAATACTATAGACAAGAGGTCATACTAGTTCCTTTGCTTTTTATTCACAAATAGTTAAAAGTATTAATCTAGCTCTTAATTGATATACTTCATCTGTCTGTTCAATTGGGAATACCATGTTGTAGAGGAAGCAATTTTGATTTCTAACATATTGAAATGCATCATCTAAAACATCTGAAAGATACTAAGAACAAGAATACAATATAGTATAACTCTTTAGTAAAGTGAGTAACAAATTGTAGTTTTTTATTCAAGATGATATAAGTAGGAAGACTATGCAATTTCCAAAAAAAAGAGCCTTACAGCACTCTTTATAGTAACTGTTGTATATGTAGAGATGAAGTGAGTCTTCTTGGACATTGAATTTATGACTATTATTATTATATCAAAACTTGTGGACTTTGGGAGTTCAACAATGAGGTCTATACTTATGATCTCTTATCTTGTATTAGGTACTAGCAGTGGGTGCAGCTTGTTAAGGAGCAGATGTTGTGTCAATTTATTATATAAGCAAAGATTACAAATGCTAATATATATCTTGATATCTAGGGCTACTAGTAGTTTTAGAAGACTAGTTTCAGAGTTTTCTATCTATATAGATGTCTAGCTATCTTTGAATTATGGTGTAGTATAACTACTCTACAATAGAGGTTTATAATGTTAGAGATATAGATCTTACCTCAAAAAAGTAGTGGATTCTTGTTCATAGACTATTCTAAAGAGTATAGTAATTTAATCACAAACTGCCAGAGCTCTTGAGCAGCCTTTGCTTGTTATATGCTAAGTCTAATCTGAAAATAGTCTATTCTTCATGGTAGTGTTATTATATTCCAACCTTGATAAAAGCCTATCTTCTATAGTGATGTTATATTCTGTTCAAAATTTTACAAATACTTAGTCTTTTATAGTAGAGTTTACTCTTATTCAACTTGATCTTTCATGGCAGTGTTTTCCTTTCTTAATCCCTGTTAGTGTTCCACTGTTAAAACCTCCACTTGGAACTATATACTGAAACTCCTGAATTCTTCTTTCCTATTACTTGTATATAAGAACTAGTAGATATATTGTATCTTATTAGTCTAGTAATCAACTATAACAGTTGAAAAACAGCCCCAGTATTCTTTGGTAACACACCACTTATGATAACTTACTCTTTTTGGACTCTGCTTTATTTCTGAAGTTGTAATATTATGGCAGATAGGTAGTATAATATATAATCTGAAGCCAAGGTCATTGGGAAGTTTGTATCACTGTATAATTTGCATGGGTTTCTATATTTAGTACAAACTCTGAGCTAAGCCCATAAACTTTTTTTTTCTAGTATAAACTATGCCTGATATTATTACTAGTTTTTTTCACTCACTAAGTCAATTTTCATGTCCAATATTCTTCAATAGCATCTTTTCTTTGCCTTTTACAGCCACATCTTCTAATATTCAAACAGTGAGAAACTCTAGCTTGAGTAGTATCATGTCTCAGTTACTCTGGGATCCAGTGCCATTAATCTACTGTGAAAGTATGTTGGGCTTTTCTATAGATCTTTCAAGACAATGGTATAGCACAAAATCAAACTACACTAAGTTTTAAATCTTAACTGAGGTCACAGCTTCTTCCAAGAAGTAATACTATTCTTTCAGACTATTCTTCTAGTATGTAGATGATCATAAGTATCTTCTTATTATATATTTTGTACTTATGTTCTATTAGAAATAGAAACTTACTAAGAAAAGTAACTAGATGCTATTTACCATCTACTTTGGAGATTTGGGAGAGTACTACTCTAGTTGTAAAGTCTGAGCTATCTGTTTTCATACAGAATATATTACAATTTAAGACTTATAGAGTAAAATCAAGAAAGAAATCTTGTATTAGGGTTAATATAAGAGAACTTGATGAAGTTTCAAGTATAAAGTGTTTATCTTATATACACTGGGCTAATGGTCTGTGTTACACTAAACCTAGCCTATTCTAAATAGTATATATACTATATGCCATTGATATTTATTTCTTTTACTACTTTCACTATCTTATTATTTTTTGCTTCTAATTTTTTAATCTTTTCTATAATTTCTTCCTTCACTCTCTCAATCACCAACTGTTCTTTTTCTATCACTCTAATTTCCAACCATTTCTTCTTCAATATTACTTAATTTGTTATTTCTCTTTACTTTCTCTATCCAATCTGCTCTCTTACTCAAGCTATTTGCTCATCTTATACTTTTGCTGACTACATACTTTAAGATAAAATCAAATCTTGACAAATATAAGGCTTATCTATTCTGTTTTTGATTCAACTTTTGAGTTTTTATAAAATACTTCAAGTTTTTATGATTGGTCCAAATTTTAAACTGACTCTTGGTACCTTCTAAGAAATACTTCCATGCCTCTAAACACCTAATGATTGTTAACATTTTTTTATCATGAATTTCATAATTTCTTTCTGTTTCAATGACTTCAAAATATAGGCTACTAGTCTTTACTTCTCATCCTCACACTTCATTAACAATACTATATCTGTAGCAAAATCTAACATATCTGCTTCCACTCTCATTTCTTTATCCAAGTTTGGTGTTACCAAGACTGGTTCTATTGTAAACCTCTCCTTTAATTTCTTTAAATGTTCTCTGCTATATTTCTCCTCAATTTTACTTTATATCTTTCCTTATCATCTCATGCAGGTGTTTTGCTATTTTAGTGAAATCTTTGACAAACTATCTATAGTAGTTTGCCAACCCCAAAAACTTTTGTATATTTTTCATACTTCTCAGTATTGGCCAATCTATTACTTCTTGTACATATATTTTTCTAGTTTTATAAGTAAGTCATTCTCTACCATCCTTTTAGTACTTCTTCCACAAGATTATCATGTTTCTCTTCTGTTTCCATTCCCACTATCACATTGTCAATAAATACTACCACATCTTCTACTTTTATTATCTCTCAGCAAGTTATTTATTATAGCCTGGAAAGTTGCAAGTGAGTTTGTCAATCCAAAGAATATTACTGTCAGCTCAAAGACACTCTCTGGAGTTGAGAATGCTGCTTTCCACTCATTCTCTTCCTTAATTCTCATGTTATTATACCCCTACCTAAGATTCATCTTTGTGAACATCTTTTTTTTCTATATTATCTATTAGATCTGAAATCAGTGGCAATAAATAGTTGTTCTTGATTGTCCAACTGTTTAGATATCTATAGTCCTGCACCATCCTCTTCTTTAGCACAAAGAACACTGGTGATGTCTATAGTGATTTTAATGATCAAATATAGCCCTTCCTTAACTAATCTTTTATAAACTTCTGAACTTCCTTCTTCTCTACTCTTGACAATAGATATATCTTCCTCTTTTTTGGAACAAATTCTTCTCTAAGATTTATAGCATAATCCCATGTCTTCCTTATCAGTATTCTCTTTGACTCTTTCTTCTTAAATACCTCCAAATACTTGTAGAACCTTCTAAAAACTATTTCTTCCACTATTCTGATCTCTATCAAATCTTTCTCTTCTTTCTGTTTTTCCTCTATCATCCTTGCTATCTTTATTTCTTCTTCAACAATTGGGTTTCTAAATTCTTTCTTCTTCTGTTTTTGCCATCTTGACTTCATTTGCTTTGTCTTCCACTGTTTCCTATATTCATCTGGACATCTTGTCATCTTTACCTTCCTAGTCTTCCAAATAATCTCTGGATTATAGCATACCAGTCTAATATTACACTTCATTTCTATTCTCCTATTACATCTATTTCTATTTTCTCTTTATGCCCTTTATAAAATAATTCCATATCTACTATATACTCTATCAGTTCTTTATGATTAAAGATACTGTTTATGTTTCTCACATATATTGGCCTACCTAACTTCTTCTTTCTAAACTTGTTCTTCTTTGCAAATTCCAAACTCATCATTAGTCCTGTTGCTCCACTATCCAATAATGCCTCCACTATGATCTCTTCCTTGTCTTCTTTCTGCTTTAATCCTATCTTAACCATTACTTTTCTTAATAATTTTTTCTTTCTTTTCTCTACCATTTCTACTGTTCTCTGCTTCTATCTTTTGTACTTCTACTTTTTTTCCATTTTCAATCTTTCTTCTCTCAATATCATCTTTTTATCTTTTTCTATCTCTCTTCTACTTCTTTTGTTCATATTCATCACTTAACTCTTTAATACTTCAAATTTGTTTGAAGGCATTGGTATTAATCTCTCTCCTCTTCTGTTTTTCACATTTCTACAATTGCAAGTGATATACTCAAAACTTTCACAAACAAAACATTTTCTTTCTATTATTGCTCTTTCTCTATTTGCTTCTCTTCTTCTTTCCTTTGCTTTCTGTTATCTTTACTCTCTCTTTACTCTCTTTTCTTTTCTTATCCTCATCTTCTCTACTCTTCTCTACTTGTTATCCAGTCTTTTTCTTTCTTCTTCTCTGTTCTTTCTCTCATCTTTCTTCATATTCTCTCTTTATTATTATTACCAATGTTTTTTGTAATTCCAATATTTTTATATTATTTTCCATCACTGTTTTCAATAACCTAGTTGTTTCTTCTTTCCCTATATTTCTAATCAACTCCTCCTTATTTATCTGACTTATATCCATAATACTCTGGTTAAAACTGTTCATTGCCATGGCATCTGATAATTGAAAAACAATATTCTTCAAAAAATGTTTTTCTGTAAATGCTAGCTAGTATTCTTCTTATCTAACCTTACACTGTCTACTAACTACTTGTCTACTGTTCTACTAACTACTGCTCTAATTGAACTGTTACACTAATATCCCTAAGCTAGATATTTTCTTACTGGACAACACTGTTCCTCTATATGGAAAAATTACAATGAACCTTCAGTATAAGGCTTCTACTCAAAAATAACAAGTACACTAATAAAATACCATCCAATTAAATGATAAGTATGTCTAGCTGGCAACCTGAGTCTGGTCACTAATGTCCATGACAACCTTCTAGTAGCTGCTATTTATCTCTTAAGTTTAGGATCTGGCTATAAATAGTTTGTAGTGATTGACCATACTAGTCATATACTGAGAATAATAAGAGAGTTAAGAGAAGGAGACTACATAATGCAGTATCCTTAAGAGTAGTTAGTTTCTATTGTTGTGGCAACTACTAACCAAGACAGTCAATAATATTACTAAGTAGTCTTACAAGTGAGAATCTCATAGAGATCACAAGAAAACTCAATAAGAAGTCTCTAATATATTGCTACTCTATTTATACAGATAGTTCATGGTCTGTGCTAACAACAAATAACCCTACCCTGAAGTTTATGTATTATCTATAAGTACACTATAAAACCAACATACTATAGATATATATTTTAATATCATTCTTGTAGTTTTTTTCTATAATATTTTAGACTTATATAGTGTTATGTGTATCATGTGACCACAGTCATGTGTCTCTTCATTTTCTAAGAAATAAAATAAAAAGAAAAAGAAAACAAAAGAAAAGAAAAATCAAATTAAAGAAAGTAGATTTAAAAAAAAAGAAAGTCAGAATAAAATATTAGAGTTCAAGCATACTATGACAGTCACTGCAGTCCATAGTAGTTGTAAATATGCAAATGTACTACAAGAAATGTATATAAGTAGTATAGTATTGTGGACACTTTTTAGATTTAGTTTAGTTTCTTATATTGAATAAATATTCTGCTTAACTTTGGTCATATACTTTTATATTGTTGTTCAACAAAAAAAAACTCATGACTGTAATTAGCACAGCATAGCTAAGTAATATTTGATGTTGTAATAAGTGTTGGAAGTAATCTTCTCAGTCTTATTATAGTTAGTATAATCTTAATAGATAAGTCTTGTCTTGTATTACAACTTAAGTCCTAGAGTTTAGACAAAAGAGGAAACTTGTATTGTTTAACACAAGAGAACTCAGTAAAGTTCCTAGCATAGATATGTCTACTTTATATACCTCTGGTACATACTCTGTATACACCTATATCTAGTCTATCCTAGATATTATAAGTAGATAAAAATCATTATTTCATATGATGTTATGACTATGACTTGTGATATATGTGATCAAATATATGAAAGTTGTGACTGTCATACATAATGTCACATGATTCCTCCTTTGCTAAATCAAAAATAAGAAAAGAAAAGAAGAAAGATAGAAGAATCAGAATAAGAAATAAGAAAGGTTTAAATAAGAAAAGAGAAACAGAAAAGAAACAAGTTCACTGTCTTTGATTCTGATATCTTATTCCTTTCAATCTAGTCACTTATAGTTGTTTACAGTTTACTAGATAGCTCCTAAGTTATCAGTGTGGTTTATAAGGCTGTTAGAATATTGTAAGAAGACTAGCTTTTCTATGCTCAAACTTATATCTATTCTCTAGATATTTATCTGCTACTAGTCACTCATATCTATTTATCTTTTGCTATTATTTAGTAAGCCTCTATTATCCCTGAGTTGGTTTTTTTAGTTATAAGATACTTTATATTATGAAATACTTTATATTATGGCCATTACTAGTTGGGATGACATTGGGCTTACTGACACACTCTAGTAGAGTTACTCAAGATACTCTAGTAGAATATTACAAGAGAACTTAAGAAAGAGTCTTTGCTATAAATATTCTAGAGACTTTTTCTAACAGTTTCATTATCTAACTACTTTGTAATACCATACTCT
>Ga0157357_1000245_pt1 | contig 22563 bp, 24 predicted proteins | sample AttcapACBM1_FD_111485 | JGI IMG/M metagenome (GOLD analysis project Ga0157357, IMG submission 111485) | Fungus gardens microbial communities from leaf cutter ant in Botucatu, State of Sao Paulo, Brazil - Atta capiguara ACBM1 | ecosystem: Host-associated > Fungi > Mycelium > Unclassified ... | reverse complement strand
TAGTGTAAATCAAGGCCTTGAACAAGAATAGCAAAAAAAAATCAAGTCATCCTCTAGTATGAAATTCAAATATTTACCTGATGTCCCTGAGTGTCCAAAACATTGAGAAATCATCAAGGGATCTTGATTTTGACGTTTCCGTAGCGTAACTCAAGGCTAATAACAAAGAAAATGAAAATTTCTGTCAAGTATGAGATTATTCAAAATATTTACCTGATATCCCTGAGTGTCTGAAATGTCGAGGGATCGTCAAAGGACTTGATTTTGACATTTCCGCAGCGTAACTAAAAGCTGATAGCAAAGAAAATTTATATCAACCCATCCTCAGATATGAGATTTAAATATTTACCTGATATCTCTGAGTGTCCGACACGTCGAGGGATCTTCTTGATTTGAATGGTCCTACAGTGCAACCCAAGGGATTGACCAAGGAGTTCACTAATGGCAGAGAAAATTTACATCAGGTCATCTTCAGGTATGAGATTTAAATTTGCCTGTTATCTCGGAGTATCCTACAATCTTCTTGATCTGAATTGTCTTGTTCTTGTTGCTCCACCAAGTCATCCTCAGGTATGAGATTAGCACCTGCATCCCAGACATCTCCCAGGATGGAAGAGTAGTAATGTATATCCATATGTTCAAGAGGCAGACAGAATGGGTGGTGCGCTAGCAAGGCCAGGATAGTTGAAGCTTTATAGGTTGTCAGGTATTCCTGTCCAAATAACAACAAATTAAGGCTTGCTTATTGTTCTATCTATTGCACTCCACAGAATTTTGAGTTTCAGAACATTTTAGTGACAGGGCATAGGGCACAGCAAGACAAAGTCGAGATTCAAACAAAGGACTTTCAGCACGAGCCAGGCATCATTGAGATTCGGAGAGATTCATATCCCAATCATACCACGAGACCGTTCCAGTTCGTCATCATCAACACGCACAAGAGATGCGTTCCTTATTTCCATCTGCAGAGCTTACAACGTCATCACAGAATGATCACAGAATGGTGCAAGCGGAAAAGTCATCAGAATCTGTAATGGTCAGTCACCATATAGTGCTTAGATAGTCCAGAAAACTCAAGCATGAAGGGATGACTTCTGTCCCAGAGTAGTCATTTTAATGTGAGGATGAAAATAAAACATTGATGCAGTGATCCTACGGGATGACCGAAGACGACCTGTAATATTTCTGGACTTTGTAATTAGTTACACTTGCACTTATACGCAACACACACTGAATCGATCCTCTGTATAATACGCGGCTATTCAGTCAACCCAACCCAACACCTAGTCTTGCTTCTCTAGCGCCTTACTTGGGCAGATATACGTGATGATTCTGGAGAATGGGGAGTATGACTTGTCGAAATTATTTGCGCTAATTGCGGAGTTGGGAGAGTCATTGAGTGAGAACAGGAGTCTGGCGGTGGCTTCGTACACACAAGCTACGAATGTCAAGGTAAATATGATTAACGTAGTTGCAGGAATTTGTTCACCCAAGATCTGTTAGGCGCAAGCGATTCATTGTCAAACTGGATTCGTCCTTCGGAGGTGCGTGCTTTCGAACGCTGTCTCACCGGAATATTGATTTATGGTACATAGATTTAATGTGGATAAAACTCAAGGTTTGGTTCACACCACAGCTCTCAGCTGGGTATTGACAATTAGGTCGATGGATAGAGGAGTATGAGGCAGAACTAGAAAGGATGAATACGGCTATATCTGCTGAGAACCAAGGGCTGCAACATGATAACAAGCAGTTGAGCTCGCTAGTTAAGGAGTATGAACAAACGCTGGAATCGGTGATGAGTCAGTATTATACTTCTCTTCCCGTATTTTCAGCTCAATAAAAGTTCCTCGACATCTAGGTGCATTTCGAAATCGAGCGGTATTTTGCAGTTTAATTCGTTAGTTGACATGTGCTAAAGCGATATCAAAAGCGAGATGTACAAGACCGAGAACTGTCTTTGGTGCGTGAGTACGAAACGAAATTACTATCACGGGAAGAAGGAAACGCCGCACAAGAGCTGATGGCAAGCACGGCCTTATCAGCATCCCTCTCGAGATTATCCAGTGTTCTTCGGGGACTCCTTCGAATAGAGTCAGGTGAAGATGACGAGGAACCACCGACAGAAAGGACATCGGAGGAGGAGGAAGAGAAGCCGTGGAATGCTACGCTGGCGGCCGAACATTCGATGGAAAGAGAGATTGAACTAGCGAGACTACAAGCGGAAAATGAACAGTTGAAACAGATGTTGGGGATACTTCCAACTCGGATGCCAGAGAGCCGATTACAGGGAGATTATAGACCAACATTGAATTTGACCAAAGAGGGCAGATATGTGTCGTATGGACGTGGGCCGGCGGCGTAGATAATGTATTCAGACTTTCGCAGGAAGACATGGCGTATATCATTTGATTATTTTTGCTCGGTAGATGGATGGGCTCGTAACAGGCCTAAACTTAGCTTAATGCTGATCTCATTGAATAATCCAAACTTGCTTTCTCCCACTCCTACTCCCTCAAACCCCATCGACTCCATGACCCCAACGTTTCTGTCCTTCAAATCTGGCACCAGCAGCCATGCAAAAAACGAGCAGAAACAGAAACAAAGGAGGGTGTCTCTGGGTTCAGTGCCTACCATGGGTGACAAGAAGGGAAAGGGGCCCATCAAGTATGGAGACATGAGTCCAAACGAGGAATTTGGCCAGCCAGTGTGGTCGAGTCGGGGTTATGGTTGGTCGTGATTTCTTTCTCAAATTCTTATACTTGAACCAGAACTCATTTCAGTTCGTCACAGATCCTTTTGCGTCTTCTCCCCTCAGTCATGGTCTTTCCTCTTCTCGCCCTTCTACCTCGTCTGGTATTCCAAGTAGTCATACGAGACAAGTTCAGAAGGGGGGTATGTTCGCTGCTGCATCCGACGCTCTCGGCCTTAGACTTGGTCTTGTCAGACGGAAGGACACTCTTCCAAAACAGTTTCCCGAGTCTGCCGTACTCCCAGATGTCGTTGAAATCACTGCAAGGCAGAGGGAAGAAGAGGAGGAAGAACGGAACCGCCTGCGTGTAGAGGCTGCGCAGGCTATTGGTCTTGTCGACATGGATGCGCAGTCGTATCATACTGACAACGACGAGGAGGATGAAGAGGCAGTTACAAGGCGCGGAGATGTTCATAATCTCTCGGAATCAGTACATCCGGCGAACGGGACGCGAAATTCGATGTTTTCACCACATACAACTTTTGTTCAGGGTCATGGCTCGAGTATTCCAGTCGCTGTACCGTGCCCTACGGCTGTCGGCCGCTACCGCCCTAGTTCTCTGAGCTTGGGAGGCGGCGGAAGTCACAGTCGTGCCAACTCTGTCAACTTGACACCAGTGCCTACATACCCTACGATTGTGTCTTCACTTGCTCAATGGCAACAACTTGCTGGCATGTTACCCAAATACTATCCCCCGTCCTCGCTTCGCATTTTTACACTCTCAAACTCAAAAAATTGGAAGCCGCGATATATTATGCTCACATCTCCGACTACAATTATTACGCGCGCGAAGACCCCGGCAGTTTCTTATCTCCACTTATTCAATGGTTCTGGACCTGACGAGAAGGAGTTAGAGAGACTTGTGATTAATGAGGACAGTGTTGTGTTCGTGTCTGACGACGAAGTTGGTGGGAAGAGACACATCATCAAAGTGGAGGGCATCGAGGGTAGCATCTATAAGGAGGAACTAAGCGTCGAGGAGTCTGGTCGGACAATGTGGTTTTTACAAATAGAAGACCATGCAGAATCGAAGAAGTGGATCTCCGGTATCAAGAATAGTATCCTCAATCAACGGTATGTCGGTACTAGCTCCCAAACTGATGGTCGCACAGTTTATTTGTTGTGTTAGTGCTCTTCGTGCCGGTTTAATGTCCGCAACAGGTACAGATCTTGGTGTCAACGAACACCGTAGAGACATCGATGTGATACTCTCCATGCGCGCCCAAGGACGTTCGAGCTCCAAGGCTCGGCAGCATCGGTGTACGCCACCGTCAACTGCTCCCGCTGCCTACGCTGAACAAAATCTTCCATCGCCGTCCGAGCATCCTCTTCACTCGCAAATTTCAGCGCCAAGGATGAATACTGTCTTGGGCGTATCGGCTCTTAAGGGTTTATTCTCGGGTTCTCGGTCTCGGTCCGGATCTCGCACTACTTCAGTTGATACGTCGAGATTGTTGTCACAGCATCACCCAACACAACAGGGAGCAAGCTTAGATTTGGGGGGAGGTAGCCCGAGTAGTAATCTCAGCGGCATACTTCGATTTGCCATGTCTGATTCGAGTGGAGCTATCGCCCCCACTACTGCCTCCATTTTTCGGCCTAGTTCACCTGTATCCACCCCATTAGTCGCTTCAGGAGTTGGGCTAGACCGTCATATTACTGTGCTTGACGAGAAGGAAGGACACGAGAGGCAGTTCTCTTTTGGTTCCGCGAATACCCCTCCAGTGACACCGAATTCGCCAATTCCACCTGGAAATATGCGAGCGGCCAAATCCCTTTCACTCGGTTCAATATCATTACAACCACCTCCACGAGGGAAACGATGGACATCTGCCGCAGTCATGAGACCACCATCACCAGCTGTTTCTCTTATCAGCCCCCTCAGCAATGATCCGCAAATGGAATCGATGTCAGTTGGGATGTACAAGGATGTTCAGTTGAATGATACGACAGGTAGTCTTGGGGTGTTGAGTTATTCGCATTACAACAAGGATACAGAATTGAGTTTTGAACCTGGAAGTCCGACAACAAATTCGATGATGACTGGGAGTACGGATTCTCACCATATTCATTATCAGGATGTACAGTCATCTTCAGCACAGTCGATATCGACATGTAGCGCAGCGGCTTCGAACGGGGATGATTCGTTACTTTTGAGTAGCATTAAACCGACGGGTTCAAGTCAAGGAATGAGGAGATGGTCACGGCAAGGCCAGGGATCGTTGCCTCCGAGAACATCACCTCCTGCTGGACCTCCCCCCAATCCGCCTTCTATTGTCCAGTCAAGCTCTTCTAGCCATTCTATTATCGGTGGGGGCATGGATAGACCGAACAGTTGTGCATCATCGTCAATTTCGTCGCAAAACCAGCAGAGGGTTGTGTCTGGCCTTCCGTCATTCTTGAAGCGTACTTCTGTGTCTAGTGTTCAGTCGACGAGTACAAGTAACTCGTATTCTGGTAATGGCCATGGCCATGGACATGTGGTAAGAGGCCCTGGATCGCATAGATCATCGATGCCTCCTCCTAGACCTGCACCTACGTCCGCATTACCGCCTGCTCCTGAAGAGCAAAACATACAACGACTTTCTCCAACTCCTCATAGTCCTTCGCGAAATCAGAACCTGATTCCAAGGGTTCGTGCTGGTCGTATCCGTCCTCGGTCCGCTGATTCTTCTGTTCCAAGTCCCACTTCCACTCAAGCCAAACGTGGATCTATCACGGGGAGAGGATTCAGGCTGTCCGTAATTGCACCTAGTAAACCCCCTCCTTCGAGTAGTCTGCCTCCGAGACCCGATGAGCTTGGGGGGCTTAATGAATCACCTCCCCCTTCAGCTTCGTTCAGGGGAACGAGCGGCAGTCCCTCGGGGTTGCCAAGGTTAACTCCTATTCCTGCGTCGCCTGATCCCAGTAATACTTCCGCTAGCGCTAGCGTTGGATGCGGCACCGCGCCGTTTCCGCCTCCCAAAGGTCCTTTACCCCCGACTCCTTCCTCTTCTGATAATAACATGAGTCCAGCGACCGGTGCCTCCAAGCATGCATCGCTGAAGCAGCGATTACGCATTCATAGTGCTCCATCGTTTTCGTCCATGACCAGCCAAGGCGCTGGTACCGATGTTTCTGGCGCTGGCGGTGCCTGTTCGACCTCTGCTCAAGCATTGCGTAATATGTCTAACACGACCTCGAATATATCCGTGAATAATTTCACGGTTTCTCCCCAACAAATTCTTACCCCGACCCACAATCATACCCAGATCAGATCACCATTTACCCCTCGATTCCCTCATCACTTTCGTCATTCCTCTTCCACCAGCAACCATAACAGCAGCGCTTTTGTCCGGTCCCCGTCATCACTACCTACACCAGTACCACACTCTCCTTCATATCCTTATTGTACGGTACCTGGCGGTGACTTTTCACGGCAGCCTTCAGGTATACCCATTGGTGAAAAGATCATGTCAATGCAAGACGAAGTGAGTTTCCTTAATCTCGTGTCTGATACACCGATCTCTCCTACCCCTCCATCATCACTACCATCACCTTTACTTAGTTATGGGTCTTTGTCTTCTGTGCCCATGGGAGGGGTTGTTCCGATTCAACCATTACCGGCTGTATCCAATTCTGAAATGACGTCACTTTCCCCACCTCCGAGGAGGAACTCGAAGCAAATGGTAGCCATGGTTGAGCATCATAATCCGGCGACAGGGTTACCGTCACCATCCACGAAGCCATCTACCCCCAGGACGCCTCCGACTCCCTCGATTTTTGAGGATACCTTTGGAGTTGAGGCTGGAAAGGCTAAAAGGGACGACAACGCCATCGAGCAAGTGTCATCGTCATCATCACTACCATTACTTCATTCCCGTGATCGTACTTTTGGTCCCTCCGACTCTCCCTTGTCGATTGATGACAGCGAAGACACCAGAGAGACACAGAAGTCATCTCTGTCATTATCGCTTCCTCCTTCAGCTTCGCGTTCAGCAGCAACGCTTGGCGAAGTGTCTGCGATTCTGCCTAATTACTCCTAGTTGTAAGACTAGTGGAGTGTCTTCAAATTCTGTCGAGCTCACGACATTTTGAGAACGCTTTTTGTAATGATTGCTCTTTCGAACTTGCTTTGTATTTGACTCGTATGTATGTATATATATATATCTTGTAATTTTGCAATTAATCTGCAAACCCAATCTCAAGAGACATGATTTCACTGTCATAATCACTAAAGCGCTGCAATTATTCAACTTGAATGAAAGCAAACAAGGTATTAAAGTACAAAGAGTATAAATACAGAACTACGAAAGCATCCCAAACGTATCATGCGAAACTATTTTCAACATCAGCACTATCCTCGCCTTCAAGAGCAGCGAACTGAGTTTGAATATGAGTGACATGCCCCAATAAAAATGCTTGAAAACTCACAGTCAAGAAGGCAGCAGGACGATGCTCTTCAGCCCAGAACAACAGTGGTGTATCAAGTATCATATTATATGAAATATTCGGCGACCAGAGCTGAGTCAAGCCGATACCATAGTTCCAAACACGCCCCTCAGGAACCAGTGTCATACCGAGAATACGATCAGACAAGAGAAGCTGGACACGCTCGGACATGGTAGGATTGAAGCCAGGCGGGTTGACTGACGTGTCCTGGTTTTTACGACCCCATTCGAACCCACCAACCGTTAATGAGTGAGCGGACAGTGATACCGAACCTGGCGTAAATGAAGCCGTAATACAGATCGAGGACGATCCCCATTCAGGATGTTCAGCCATGAGCTTGGCCTGAGTAGTGACATCCGTAGGCGAGAGGTGTGGGATTTCGAGGGACTGAGTCTTGACCCAGCCAAGAGGTTCGAGATCCTTCAAGAGGAAGTCATCCTTAGGTAAACGACTGGGGAACTCGATGGTATTGTTGCTCCCACGCTGAGGCACCCAAGCAATCGCCTTGATTTCTTTCACTTGTTTGTTGTCCGGTGGTGAAACGCCATACAAGAAAGCAGCAACTTGAGTGCGAAGGTCAGAGGTAGTGATGAAGGCACGTAAAATGTTTTTGGGAAGAACGTATGTGAATGAACCAGCGTCGTCCTTGACATCATCGTTGGAGACGTAGATATGCTGAAGACGGAGGGCGAGATGAGTGGCGGAAATGGCACGGACACGCCAATCGGATTTGCTACTGAAGGTTTGCTGTTCATAATTGGTTGTAGTGACGGTTTGGATAATGTCACCATGAACGTTCGTAGTTTGGCTGTCAAAATCAGTGAGTACACGCACATCAAGGAACAGATAACCACTCACGTCTGAACGGCTGTAACCTGGCTCTGCGCCTCTGCACTCTTCTCAAGTTCGGCCATCTGTTGTCGTTGAACTGATGGTGCTGCAATCTCTTGACCAAGGATAATATCACGAATTTCACTGACGGTCAGAGAAGCGATGTTAACACTGTTGCGCTTCCCGAAATCTTGAAGAATGAGGTCTTTCATGGCAACTTCCACCTTAATCCATTCCTCATCGGATAGCGTGGGCCAAACAAAGTGAGGTTCGGTGATCGTGGATTTGTCCGGATGTAAGATAATTTTGGCTTTCTCATTGTTGACGTGTAGACCACGAAGGAGCAAAATGAGACGGGAGAATGCCGTGTAACTGGAGATAGACTTGAGCCAATCATCTAATACATTGATCAGTATGAAACCATTGAACTTCAACAATAGCATCCTCACCATAAAGACTGAATAGCACCATCTGAGGTTGAGTCGCCCGCTACATCGCTGTCAGAATCTGATCATAATCTCAGAAGAACCTATGTATCGTACCAGGATCAGGTCACCGAATTTCTCCATCTTCATACAAGCCTGGAAAGGCAACTGCAATTCACTGCCTTTGATGACAATATTCGGGAAATCAAGCAAGTGAACCTCCAAGGGGTCTGGAAATCAAGGGTAAGGGTACGAAAATTTAACTTGGCATGATCCTCTTACCAAGCATACCCTTACGGGTGACGATGACCTGTTTGGGCTGTTCTTCAACAGGAAGTGAGCGAACGAGGGCAGCAACCTCTTCTGCAGTTTTCCATTTTGCCAATTGACCAAGACGTTTCTGACCGGCCCAGACGCTGGTATGAATGATTTTCAAGAACAATTGACCGGAGCGAGGGTTGAAGATAAATATAGCACCATCTACAGCGGTCAGGTCAGGTCAGCCATGTAACTTAGCAAATAAATCAATCAACTTACTGATTGGCTTTGTGGTCAAATTTCCTTCGAAGGTCTTGTGACTAAAAATAAACTCTAAGAAACATCAAACTCAGGAAAACCACTAGCACATACATAGTAACTCTGTAAACGTTGGTGTCATCAACGAACCAGATGATTTGATTAGAAAAAAGTTCCGAGTAGTTCTGAAAAATCGATTAGAAAGTGAATGACTGAAAACCTGGCATGATAGGTGCTAACCTGGCTGTTGAGATACGGTTCGGTTGGCTCGGATGAATACAGCTGCAGTCCCTTGCGGATACGTTCACGGAGCACATGACAAGCGGGATTGGCCTTCATAATCTTCGCCATGGCTTGCTGGATAAGTGGCTTCATACCAGGGAACCAATTTCCATAGGCGGACCACAAGTTGTAAGCCAAATCCATACCAATGATAACACCCGTCGGCGAAGGGTATATACTCATAGAATCAGAGACCTATAATTATTCTGTAAGTATCAGGGCCTCAAGTAGCACAGAATCGGTGCTTACATAATCCAAAAATTTGGCACGAGTGTAGCGTTCAATGTCGTGAGTATCGAAATCACCCCAACGAAGCTGAACATCTATCCAATATTTGTTGCTTGTTGTTCCATCAAGAACATCCTTAGCATCAGTAACCAGAGAGGGACGAGATATGTTCCACTTGTAGGAAGAGAACAACAGGATATCAGCACAAGACGAGTTCATCTTGTAACTTTTTCGAGGATGGATCGTTTCCTTCTGGACAGTCTCGATCTGCAAAGGCTCAAGTTCTTGATCAAAGACTTGACACAAATCCATGACAACACTCTCATGAACTGGAAACAAAACCAATTAGGAATGGATGAGAACCGACCCAAGAGGTAGGACCTACTCTTTTGCCATAAGTGGGCACGGAAGATTTGGATCAGACTGATCTTCAAGGTCGGAATTTTACCGTGCATAAAGATACCCGTAAGGTCCAGCTGCACCTGGAAACCGACATAAACGTTGGCACGATTAATCGTGGGACTCCACCAGAGCGTAAATCGACGATTAGGAATCTGATTCAAACCGGAGCGTTGGGCGTTTGTCAACTTCTTGTACCTCATCGATTCTTCGAATCCGGATGCCTTCTCCCAGAACAAACCCTCCCAAGTAGGGAAGTAAGTTCCTTTGAACAGGGTATGTTCGAGAATGCCCTCAACACCACCAAGAGCAGCAATGACATCAACTCGGTAATTATTAAGTTGCCAGAGTTTACCATCATGTCGTTGAGAAGTCCACCAGAACGGATTGCTATAGAATGAATAAATTAAATGAGCATATGTTGAGACAACTAACGTACTGTTTGAGCAACTGGTATTGTTTCCAGTCGGTGCGCACACGCCAACCGCGATCATAGGCCAAACTGAAAAAACAAATGAACATGAAACCATGAAATGACTAGAACTCAAACTTACGTGTGACGGTCCTTCTGGAACAGAGTGTTGATACGGGGGATACCACGATCCCAGCTATCCTCCAAGTCTTCCAAGGTTAGGCGACGGTTTTGCGCGTTGGCTTCTTTCCTCTTCATCGAGTATTCTGACCAAACACGGGCTGAATCAAGGAACTCAGCCTCCCATGGTTGGAGATACCGATACAAGTTGGGAATGAGCTGATCTTCCTCATGAGACATGCCAGCACGGAAATGCGTGACGGCAACGTCAGTTTGCTTCGACCATCGAAGATCGCTCTGGGGAATTAAGACGTGGCCCATTGACAACATTCCAAGACCACCCAATTCCTGCACAAAGGTCGATCAGTCAAGCAATCGAGATTCAAAGGGCCCATGTGGCGAACCTTCGGGGTGTAAAAGACTACAGGAGGGAAGCGTGAAGGCATTTTGCTGTTGAGACCAATCTTGACACGAGTTTGAATTTTGTTCTCAGCCTTGACCAAAGCATCCAAGAGCTCATTTGTATGAATAACGGCTTCACGGTAGTAAGTCATCAAACCAATGAGAGCTGTGTTCCACTTGTTAACAATCTTGGAGAAAGTTGTCGAACCAGAGCTCATGAGAACTTGACGGATGCGGTTATTGAACTGCTGCACACCCTCATCCGAAACGCGCAAGAACGCCTGCGCCGTACGCTCCTTCGTCTGTTCGTTCGTCAAATTCCAGACAGCGTCTTTCAGGGAAAATTGTTCTCCGGAAATGGTTCTCATCTTGGGCAATATTCGGACCTCGAAACCACACATGGAGAAAAGGAGCTGAGGATTGTTCTGCGAGTAAACACTGACAAATGTATCTTCCCACTCGATTGTCGTAAGCGAACGAGGCAACCGTTGCTTGATATTCCAATAGACGGCTCTTCCAAGATTAACATCATGCTTGATGAGCCTCATGCGACAATCTCGTGGCCAGCAACGCTTGTTGTTATAACCAATGACATTATTGTTAGTGGGATCAGGATTGGCGGAGAGGTAACGTTGGATAAGGTCACGGGCTTCATCAGCACTGAACCTGAATAAAATATGGAGTCTATCGATGTAACGTGAATAAAGACGGATGGGATGGCGCGTTTCTGTAGTCGAATCACGGTATTGAAGGAAATTATTAGGCATCTGGGGAGGCCCAGCCATCTCACTTGCTCGTTGAAGGCCAAGAATGAGGAGATCGAGGACCAAGCCATAATACTGGAAGACGAAGGCAGAGAACTGAAGACCACGGATGAGACCATAAGCGTTGGTATGCGCCATGTCCTTGTAGGTCAGAACTAGGACATTCGATCATGAACAACCGCCTCTGATAAATAATTGAAGCTTACCCGTATTGTTCTTGGCTGTAATATAATCAGCCAGATTGTGGTCAAGAATAAGGCGCAATAGACGATTAAGAAGCGTGAGATCAATCTTCTCGTAGACCTTCGAAAGAACGGTCTCCATCATGACAACGCATTCACCCTCACTGGTATCCCAGACATCATTTAGATTGTTAATGCCTTGACACCACTTGTAAACAAGTAATGGAGGAGGCTCGGTATCCTGAATAACAAGTCAGTTCACAGAGCTACACCTATATGGAAATGTTGACCCACAGCTGGCTTAACCCAGGCAGGGAAAAGACCACGTTTATCGGCCTCGAAGAAGAGGAACTGGTCGAGATACTAGAAAACAATCACATAAGATGATGACAAGAGGCGAAAAATAAACAACTAACAGCATCGGTGATCTTCTCTACTGGTTCAATGTCGTAACAGGGAATCAACTTATCGTAAGTGTCAAAGAATTCGATACCAGACTCCTTGAAGGCACGCTGGGTTAGGAGCAAACGCTTGATACGTGAAAGACCTGCAAAACAATAACATCACGTTTCAAGTACTCACCAAGCTCATACAACTTACATTCGTGAGGATTATCGTAGGCCTGCTCAATCAATGCAAGCTCTTCGCGTTGAGATTGGTTCAACCGACCCTTGACCGAATACGCCTCCTTCAGCTTCTCCAATGCGAGGACAAGCAACTTGGTATCGTGCTTGTACGAAAGAGGGCTTGTACACGTGTTCATAAATCCAGTTATGAATTATCGCAAAGAAATGCACTTACGGGAAGGGTATGGGCGAAAACTTGCGAGATTCCAGCCAGTGGACAGTGGCAGTGTAAATAGCAACAGCCTCTTCAGCACTGATATAAGGACCATCCTTGAGATAAGCATTCTGACGCTCTTGTTCAGCTTTGAGGTACAGTCGAGTCAGACGTCCAAGGTTCTTCTTGACAACGGCTTTGTCGACGGTGGCACCACGACGAATACGTTCACGGTTATAGTGGGCAACAGAACACCACCAGTCAGCCTTGCTCTTTATGTAACGAAGAATGATGTTCTCGATCGCAGTCGGCATGCCGGGAACCTTCCAAGGAATGTTTGCTTTCCAACATCTCCATGCTTCAGACAGATGCTGCAAAATCGTTTTCGACTTGTTCTGCTTGATTGATTCAGGCATCATGTCCAGAATGTCATGCATGACGGCCGCCCGCAACTCAAGGTCATAGTGAGACTCTACACGTTGTTTGGTCACAGTCTTTGCAATACCCTTGCTGTTCCGCCCCTCAAATTGACGAGCAAGCAAGTTGCCCAACCTAATGAACGGTTAGCACAATTTCACGACCCAACGTGTACAAACAGCCGACCATCGCTCCAGTAGGGGCACAATACCACGCATGAAGAACAGCCAGACACGCCATCCGGGAGCCCAGAAACCACAACCAGGTCCCTTGCCAACGGGGCCTGTGTTGAAGCGGTAGTAGATCAAATGCTTCAAGTCCTTAGTCATGCGCACTTGTCTCATAAGCTGTTGGTTCATAATCAGCCAGTGAACAGTACAGCCGATAAGTGGCTGTCACTAACCTTGTACTTGTAACGATACATACCCGTGAGGGCACCAATGTGAGCAAAGATGTATTGCAGAGCGTCGGCCAGCTGGAATGCATCGACGTTGCCAAGCCGAAATTGCACGTGGGCATCAACCACTAGTTTAGTGAGACGAAGGATTTCGCGGCACAAGTGGAATGCATTTCCAAAACGAGACTTCTTACGCTCCTTCGTTGTCAGTGTCCTGCCCAAGAATCAGCGTGAATCCCAAAACTCCAGATCTAACATATTTACTTGACCGGCTTCAAATTCATGTTGTAATCAAGGTGAAGATAGTTCAGGTTCTGCAGGTAAAAATGTCTGTAATCGAACAAAACGCTCCAAGTTATACCAAACACTAACCTTACGATGAATCAACAGGTTCAACATGTTGTAACCTTGCCTGCAAACCTGCAAACCTGCCTCAACCCAATCCAATCTCGTCGTCTGGAAAAACTTGGTCGCCTTGAGTTGACGGAACAAGTTTTTCTTTGACATTGCCTTCTCGGGTCGCGTATGCAGTTCGTTGAGAACATAGCATTTCAACAACTTCTGGTAAGACACCCGGACCTTGACCGGTTGATTGGGAGGGCAATGCTCCATGTACCAATTCTTGACCAGAGGAACGTCTTGAGCCCGACGCATACGCCCAGATCGTCGGTTATAGGGTTCTGGAGCCCACCACAGAGCAATCCCGTCAGCAGTAAGATCCGTCTCAACTGGTTCATCGCGAAGGAAGGGTTCTAGGCCCTCGGGTAACATGAAATCGTCACTATCAGCATCATTAGGACCAAAAATGGTATCCTCATGTGAGACAAAAGGTGCATTTTTTGGAGTGAAGCCTCGAAGGGAAATTGGGTTGATGAGGGGGTCGAACCCGAAAGCAGGAAGGTCGGGGTCGTCCGTGCGGATGTAAACGTTTTTAGGGAAGTGGTAGGGCGAAATTCGTACGGAACGTGGAAGGGAATTGTAGAGGTGAGGAAAGGCAACCTTGTACTCTGTGCGGATTTGCTGACGAATGATAACTTTGTTGATATCGTTGAACTCGTTCCAATCTTCATCAAATGAATCCATGTCCCTGTACAAAGGCTCGAACTTGGGACCTCCGGGTATGGCCATGTTCAGTGCCTTGGCACTAAAGAACGCCTGCTTATCGAACAAATAACCCGAGTTCTTGTCTGCCTGGTCTGAGAGAAGAGTCCGACCGAGACGGTAGAGGTTGGCCATGACTGGGAGTGACAGTGACCAAAACTTGTAGGAAGATCCATTGACGGCTCTGGTGTCGACAAGAGGCTTGGCATCGTAGAACCAATCAATAATTGCAGAGTCTTCCCCTTCATCCAGGTCCAACTGAACAGCCTCTAGAGGATCGACATCAAGCACATTGTCTCCATAATCCAGAGGAGGTTCTTCGTCATCAAATGGCGGAAAACGCATACGTTTGAAATGTCGACGGTCTCTTTTTTCACGACGCATAGCCAGCCACATGGTGCTCCATTGCGCATGATACACCGGCTCGATGACACGAGGAATCTCGTTCACAAATGTGATTGCACCAGTGATGTGGTAGAGCACAGGTACTTCACGGACTTGCTCCCAGGGGTAAGGGATATTTTCCAACAACTTCATTACGGCATGTGGGACATACTTGAGGGCACCCAAGTGAACACGTTTGTCATTTCTGAACTTACGGTTACTCATATCACCGTGGTCCTTGATGATTTTACGGACATGCTCAGGCGGGAGGTCCTGGTATAGTATAGTCGTGAGCGCCTAGAAAGAACACAATCACGAACCAACAAGGACTCTCACCTGCTTTCCCATGTCCACGTAACCACCTTTTCTCTTCTCTCCGTATCGTTTTCTCTGCATCTGCACCCATTTTTGAGCCTTTTGCGCAATGGCTAAACGCGAAAACCATGAGTCAGATACACGAAATCAACACACACGAAGCATAGACATACCTTCAGGTGGCAAGCACAATGATGTAGAACTGCTATTATGTGGCATTCCTGGGGGGGGCGGTGGCATAAAGCCTGGAGGAGGAGGAAAACTCATCCTTGGTTGTTGGAGGTGTCGAGGAAAGAGCTTGTGGCTGATGTAAGCAAACTCTCAGCTCTGGTGCACGGACCCGGACTCCCGGACCGTCACAACACTCCGCCGTCATCAGAAATTGCATTAGAAGGAGAACATGAACAGAAAAGAAAAGAAAGGTCTGAGAAGTAAGATTATATCCATCATCACCACAACTCGCGCCTCTTTCTACGAATAGCCTTCACCAACGAATGCCGTTCACTCCATTTTGACCGTGCCACTTCATGCTCTTTCTCGACCTGCTCCTTAATTTCTTTACGTTTGGTCACCTTCAAAGGTGCGACTGTTGACACGAATGCCCGTGTGACATTGAACATCTTTGCCAACTGTCCTCGTGAATATTTTTCCGGCTCGTTCTCCCTAAGCTGACGAATTTTCGCAATCGTTTCACCTGACGCGCGCTCTGGGCCTGGCTTATGTAGTCCTGGTCGGGCAAAGGGTGGTAATGGCCCATCAACGGGTGTTGGCATGGGCCTCAGGAGAGGCGAGCAAGGATTGGTCGTAAATGAATGTGGTGAGTCTGCAGAAGGCGGTGGGCGATGAATGAAGGTCAAGTTCTCGTCCTCAAGTGTTGTAACGGCCGCCTTGGGGTTGTTAACTAATGGGTCAGACGGATGATATGCTGGCCGTTCGGCAGTCCCAGGGTTTGGACGAGGAAATTTGCGCGAGTGCTTAGTCCCATAGCCACGAGTAAGAACCCGTGAGGATGAGACGACCCGAGTGACATTCATACTTTTTTGCCCGGGCAGTGTTCAGGAAAGAACTTGTGGCTGACGTAAGCAGACTTTCCGCGGTCTCTGACTCACGGACTCACAGACCCACAGAACAAACGCACAATGAAATTTCGACTTATGGACTCATAGGCTCATAATATTATCATCATCAACAGGGTTATGGTGCAGGCTGCCCCTCTTTGCTGCCAGACAACTCCGCACCTAGTTTGTATCCCAATATCTAGTCAAATTGTTCAGCTTGTGATGATGGCTATGAACCAAGAACTAACCTTGTCCCAGTCTAGTTTCGAGCGGGTCAACGGCAATGCTCTTCTCAAGCTCTTAAAAGTCTTCTCTAACATCTCCTGATATGCCTCATTGAGAGACACCTGGTATTTACTCTCCTCATCTTCAACCAGCGCGAGTATCTTCGAGGCCGCCGGGTGGTCACCAGAAGTGATTCCCGGCGGCAAACTGAAAGTAACATCATGCGTTGCCATGAGTTGCACCTGATGGCTGATTCACGAGAACGCTCCAAGAACAACGAATCGGACAACTCACGTTTCCCTGTTCGTAATAATGCACATGGACCGAAATATTCCCTGTTACGGTGCCCTGGTCGAATCTAATCGTATACTGCGACCGCCAGCGACCAGACCTGATTTAATGATTGTTGTTAAAAAAGCATAACACACAATACCACAATGCGCCAAGTACCAATACGCACCAGTAATTCGCAGGACTGTACTTGTTCCCAACGATCTGAATAATGTACTCCCGCGCCATATTGCTCATTGAGTACACAGATGCCACACCATCATAGAAATGCGCCTTGAGATAAACCTGAACAGCAGCCTCCAGTGCCGAACTGGTCTTCAACTAGAACCTAGAATCACCAGTCAAAAACATTCAAGGCAACTCACCGGAATGGCTCAGTCACAGCGTCAGGCTCATAAAATTGTGGTTTCGATGCTTCCTGGACCCATATTTTTATTTTTATTTTTATTTTTATTTTTATTTTTTATCAGTTACCCTTCAGAATGAAAGCACACGCACACACACACACCAGGCTCAGATGGTCAAACACAAAACTCGTCTTGGATCTAGGATCCAAAAATCTCTCTTCTCTGTCTTCATCACCACCAATACCATTCGAAATCCTGGATGCTTGACTGATGATACACTAGCGTTACCCATTAACGCTCCATCCATGGATGGAAATCAGTGACCGATGAAACAAAAGTTTACCGGATGTCTTGTTCCCGGGATATCCACCGTAATGAACTGTCCCAAGTTGTATTCTCGAAGTGCAGACTTGACACCAGTCTGTAGAGCGTCATCGTCGGAAATGATGTTGCGAACATCTACGATCCATCAGCCATTTACCTCTATCAATCAAAATGCAATCGTACCATTGAGGACATCATTGATTTCTCCAGGAGGCGCTTGCAGAAGAAACTTTGAAGCTATGTCAACTCTTTCTGATATGTTCATCGCTGAAGGACAGACGCAGGTAATTAACAAGTTACTAAATGACGTTCTCGCATGGACGTCCGGCGTCTGCCGTACTCGGGCATCAAACCTTAGGCCTCCCCCAAGCTGCCAGTCACCATCTTCTATTCATTGAATACCCAAACGGTGTGCGTGCATTCCGAGTCAATGTACATGCCTAAAAACGTATAAGATATTTCTACACTTTGACAAACCCCTCAAGCATTCAACCCTCAAAGTTTGGGTTTGGTAGTGAACTGAGTCTCCGTCACACCAGCACCCATGGCAGCTGTCGAAGAAACACCACCAGTGACAGTTTTAAGCAAGCTATCAGCGTAATCGGCACCAGACCACTTATGATAAGCATCCATCAACGCTAGCTCACAGGAAACAGCCTCGAAAAACGCATACCTTCTGGTGTGTGAGAACATCACAACCAATTTCACGTTCCTTACGCTGTACGAGTTCGACGTAGGCTTTCATGCCAGTCTTCGCATAATTCTGGGCGAAAAGATCGGAGATGTAAGCATTGGAGTGGAGGCCACCAAGCTAAAGCTACACGTAAGTAGAATTCCACCGGGAAAGCCAACGACGAATGACTCACAGTAATGAACTGCCAGACAAAGCCAAGTTTCCCAAGCTCCCAAATGTATGTCTCCATGTCTCTTTCAGTGAGGCCGGCAGCTTCCCAGTTGAACGACGGCGACAAATTGTAGGCCAACCATTTTCCTGGGAACACGGTATGCACTCCATGAGCAAACTCCTGGGCCTGGGCAAGAATCGGTTTCTTGGTCTCCATCCAAATCAAATCACAATAAGGGGCGAAGGCTATGGCACGAGCTACAGCACATTGCGTACCGCCCTGGTAGCGATAATAGCCTTCACGAGTCCTTGGACTGTCCCAATTCCAATAAGGAACCTTCCGAAGACCGAACTCTTTTTTGGCAATGAACACAGCTTGAGAGTAGGAGGCATGAGCAATACGAGCAATAAATCTTTCAATGATGCCTTGTTGGGCACCCTCTTGTGATAAAGCATTGGCTAGGGTAGTAGAAAAGAGCTGGAGGTTGGCGGAAGCCACCCACTGGTCTTCAGCAGCTTGCAACTGATCGCCAAACTTTCCGGCAGCCTCAGCATCGACCATGACAGTGTTAAGAGGAGGAAGAGATGGATTGGTACAGCCAAGAATGAAGGAGTGGTCTCGGTCATCAATATTGGAGGTAATGAGGGTGGCAGCCTCAGAATCGGTACGGGCAATCGAGACATTTTCAACACCCATGATGTCAAACTGAAGACGAATGGCGACGAGTCGGTTGATGTGATCCTGGATAGGGACCAACACCTTACCAGCCATATGACCACATTTCTTCGTTCCTGGAGCCTGATCTTCTATGTGGATACCAGCAGCCCCCTTCTCCACGAACATCTTGGCGAGCTTCATGACAGCAGTCAAGCCACCGTGACCGGTATCGGCATCGGCAACAATGGGACGGAGGTAATCGACAACAGGAGTTTGAGAAAGCTCAGCATCAGCCATGCGAGACCGAGCCTCCCGCTGCTTGCGGTCATGGAAGAGTTGTGCCTGGAACAAGTGCTCAACTTTGTTAGGCACAGTGTTGGAGGGATAGTCTGGTAACTTGATCAATACCTTTAACAAAAGTTGGAATGCATATTGACGTACCAGCAAGATCCGGACCGGGCTCATGAGTAGACGATGCGGTACTCGATGATTGCCACCCGGAAACGTAGACAGTCTCGAGGTACTTGGCCATTTGAGTCACCTGGATAGGATCGAGACTGGTGGTAGGGTGTGTTAATTCCCCTAGCAAAACGCTCTCTTGGAACATGACTCACGCCCCGTAGGTATGCGAGGGTGTCCTTCTCTTTGCATGTTCGCTGAGGATGGCCCACAATTTCTTGCCCTGGAGATTAGAAGGGTAGCTTATTTTAATGGTGCCACGCTTGGCAACAACATCAGCGGCGGTGTAAGGGCGCTTGGTTTGAGCAAAGCGCAGAGTCTAGGGACATGAGGGTGATCCGTGGTAACATGTAAGCTGGAGAACATACCTTCCACCATTGCTCAACCTCTGCAACTTCCTGAGCAAAACAGGCTTTTTCAGTGGACATTGATAGTACGAGTTATGGAAATAAAGTACTGAGTGGAATAAGGTCTATATAAGATAATTTGTTCCGCATCCCTAAACACCTGCTTTCCAGACCGGGTCAGTGCTACGATACCATGTGATTCCCTGTTTATGATCCACAGCACTCTATATGCGTTATCTCCCCGCACAAATTGATATTTATTAGTATAAAGCCAATGTCCGGTAGGATTCCAAACCTATCAGTGGAATTCATACTGGGTCGAACCAAAGAACATTTCAACCCTGTTTGTCGCCGTCCATATTTAAATCTATTCCGTTTCCAAATTTCTAGGCTACCAGCATCTCGTCACCGTCGATCACCGTCATAAACCAAGCCAGCCAAACCATAACGAACTAAAAACGCCACTAGGCTTCCTGCAACCTGACGCAGGGAAATCACCATCAACAACGCAATTGAATCAATATACCATAGATCTACAGACCTGTGAGCACATCAAAACTCGAACCAATCGCTTCTCATTCATTGGACCCAAGCGAACGAGGAAAAAGTTCAAGACAGTTAGGTTTGTCGCCTCCAAAATGAGTCCGCTCGCAGGATGAACGGTGAGTTTCGTCAACCCAAGAGTGGCAAAGACGCGAAGAACAAAGATCGTCAGCTGTGATGGCGGTCTCTCGAACACAACCTTGGAAGGATAAAGGAGGTTTGTATTCGAATCAAATCTGAACGGAGGCCAATTCATATTCTCGGTTCGGGCCTGCCGGTTCAAATCGGCTCACCTTGGTACCCTGTGCCGAGGACAGGGGACGAGACCAAATAATTGGGGACAGGATAACAGAAAGTTGAAGATCTGTGGTATAAAAAATAGCAACAGCGTTTTCGAGAAGTGCGCCTGGATTCCGACTACTGCAAACGCCATGCCAGTGACGTAACATAATGTATCACCAGGAAAGACCCGGGCGGGATACCTAGAAGACAGTGGGTTGTTGTATCTCCTGGTACCAAGTCACCTTACCAATTGTGGTACATAAACCCAGCGCAGACTGCAACAAGCGGCAGCATGAAGTAAAGGCTGAACAAGTGACGTTCGACCAGCTCGCGGCTTCCGTAGGACATGCCAGCACTCCACACGCCCCCAAACTCAACCTCAGCTTTGTTTCCGAGTAGGTGGAGAGGAATACGGAAACCAATCGGCCAAGGAAGGTATAACAGGTCGTTTAGAATAACTGACAATGCAATGATGAGCGCCTGACTGGCTTCAGAGCCATTAATTCCAGCTAGGATATTGATGCTGTTCGTCGCAAATGTCGACAGTAATGACATGTAAATATAGTAAAGTGGCCCTGAAATTGTTTGAACCACGGTCAGAGTGAATGTGAGTATGACCGGTCCTACCAAGATTGACGAGGGTACCAAAGCAAGATCTCAAGGGCAGCGGCACAACAACGTGAGTGTTGCCTCGCTCCGCATAGTAGACCATCAAGAGGGGTATGGACGCGATCACAGGTATCGGTAGCTTGTGCCTCCATCGAATATCGAATACATCATCAAGGAAGCCAAGCATAGTCGCTATGAGGAGGGAAAGAAGAGAGGAAAGGTAGACTGAAAGCTGCCAATTGTGTGAGAAAGATCTCCTGGGAGATATATAGCATATAGCTCGCCTGGTGATGAGGAAAATCAACCACGTTGATACCCTCCGAGGCCGGGGACCCGTTTTCTCGATGAATGATGGAACCCGAGAAAGCGAAAGGGATAAAGAGCATCAGGATGAGGATGTATACCGCTGCGCACACGAGACCCATGCATTCTGGACTATACATGCTCGAGTCAATCGAATGCCTTCGAATGGAGATCACTTACATTGGATCGTTGTATACCTTGAGTAGATCTCTCCCCTTCAGATGAGTGGAGACAAACACAGGCCCTAGGCGCGGTATAAGGTGTAATGTAGCCAAGAAGGAGAGAATAGAAAATCCAACAGATACATATAGAGCCGACAGAGGGGGAGCGGGATCTAATAAAGGTCTTGCAATGAACCATAACGCAACAGGGACCAATCCAAAGAGCAATACACTAGGTAAAGGTCTTGGTCTGATTGCTGCGCTGGGCATTATAACGAACTAGTTGAGAAAGGTATGCTTTGAGTTGTCAATACACCAGCCTTCCGAAAAAACATGGGTTGGAAAAGACTTGCCTTGCGTGACACGTCCGGCTACGTGCGCCAATTAGCAAGCCACACTTCCCTAAAATATCCACCCCGGTCCGGCTCTCGGGTTCGACCCCTTCATTAACCCAATTTCACTCCAAAATATGCACTTTTTGTTCTGACATGAGAATACCATTTTTCGGTCCTGATGGTGACAATTTTATGTTACCTGAAGGTCTGAATTTTTCAGTAGTTAAGCAATCGAATTTTTTTTGACAAAGTGCTGGGTTTATGGTCACGTGTGCGGATAATTTCACACGTTTATTCATTCGTGAACCAATCTCCATAACTTGTTGTGAGTTAGCTCTCACTCCAAACACACTCCAAGGAAGATGAACCTGAAAGCATTATTATTATACCCAAGGGTTGTCCAGGAGTGAAGGTATACACACACTCTCCTCCCTTTCTCACCTGTTTATCCACTCAGTTATCGTGAATATCAGATCACCAATTCGGCTCTCTAATTGTGAAACAAACCAAACTGTGCCTGAACCTCGCTCCTAGTTCGGTCTTCATTTAAGAGACCCCCTTTCTCTCTCTCTCTCTCTCTTTGTGATGATTCTCATTTCTGACATATCAAATCCTCATCAAATCCTCTACTTAATCTTA
>Ga0157357_1000244_pt1 | contig 22639 bp, 20 predicted proteins | sample AttcapACBM1_FD_111485 | JGI IMG/M metagenome (GOLD analysis project Ga0157357, IMG submission 111485) | Fungus gardens microbial communities from leaf cutter ant in Botucatu, State of Sao Paulo, Brazil - Atta capiguara ACBM1 | ecosystem: Host-associated > Fungi > Mycelium > Unclassified ... | reverse complement strand
GCTGCTGTGCCCGGCTCGGGCTTGCGGCGGCGGCAATGAAGGCATGGCGCATTGCCTTTCATAATCTTTAGCAAAACCGGGATTACCACAGAAGCGCGGGCGCTAAACGAGGCGGCCGTGTATTTTATAAGCGGTTGGGCGCATGGTTTTGCCTTGCGTGTGGCTTTGCCTGCTGCTATTCCTGCCGCCGTGTTTTGGCCGCTCTGGCCGGCGCGGGCTTTGTTCCGGTTTTTTTATGGGCGGTTCTGGCGGCCGGGCGCGCTGCCTTGCCGGCGGTTTTGAGCGCCGGCGCTGCTGCCTCCTCTGCCATTATATGGCTTTTTTCTTCCCGTTCGGTTTGTTCATCGGTTTTATTGGTCACCAGCCGGTGAAAAACGGTTTCTGACGCATCATGCCAGTTTTGGGTGAGGTCACGCATGGCGGCCGGGCGCGCCAGCATCATCAGGGTGATGGGAGCCGAGAGAGAAAGAAAGAAAATCAGCATTATATCACGCAGGATAAGATGCCCGGCCAGATAAGAAGTATAACAGCAGGTGCCCAGCAAAATGGACGCCATGCCGAGAGTTGTGCCCAGCGCCGGCATATGCAGCCGGTCATAAAAATTGCGAAAACAGACAAGCCCCAAAGCGCCGATAAAGGTCAGCACGCTGCCTGAGAGCAGCAAAAACACAATAAGCAGGGTTAAAGGCAGCGGCAGCTCCGGCACATTGCTCAGATCAGGCAGTTGCGGCGTCATTCTATCACCTCGCCGCGCATGAGAAATTTTGCCAGGGCAATGGTGGAAACAAAGCCGATCATGGCGATAATCATGGCGGTTTCAAAATAAAGGCGGCTATTGGTGGTAATGGCAAAAGTGGCAAACAGCATCATAACCACAATATAAAGCGTGTCCAGGCCGATAATTCTGTCTTGCGCTTTTGGCCCTTTGACAATGCGCCAGGTCAGCAGCAGGCAGGAAGAGGCGAGGAAAAGCCGCGCGGCAAACAACCCCCAGACAAGAATATAAAGGCTCATGCGAATATCTCCGCCAACAGGCTTTCATAACGGGTTTTAACAAGATTATGCCAATAGCTTTCTTCCACCAGGTTAAGAATATGCAGGAGCAATTTGCTGCTGCGATAATCATAGGCTATCCATGCTGTGCCCGGTGTCGCCGTGATAATGCAGGCCAGCAAGGCCACCGCCATGCGATTATGCAGCGAGAGCTGCACAATAATAAAGCCGGAAGGCGCCTTTTTCCGCCCGCCGGTGAGGATAATTTTTGCCACGGCAAAATTGGAGGCGATAATATCGCACAGGACACGCCAGAACAGCACCGGCAGCAGGTGCCAGCGGCGGATACAGATTTTTTTTTGTTGCAGGCGGGTCATCGCCTGGCCGCAAAACAGGGCGATAAGGCTGCCCAGCAGGATTTGCCCCGGGCTTATGCCGGAGAGGAGCAGCCAGAAGAGCAGAATAGCCAGCGACAGCAGCGGATAAGGGAGAAAGCGGCGCATATTTATTCTCCTCTTTCGGCGGCAGCGCCCAAAACGCTGTGAATATAATTGGCCGGCACATGAATTTCTGCCGCCATGGAATCGAGATAGCGCATAACAGGCTCTGCCGCCAGGCTGATAGCAAAGCAGAAACCCAGCAGTGCCGCAATGGGGATAATTTCCCTGATTTGCACTTTTGGCGCCGTGTTCCCCAGCGCGCTCCAGAACAGGCGAATACCGGAGCGGGTCATGGCGATAAGCTGGGCAAAGCCTGCCAGCACCAGCAGGCTGATAAACAGCCAGGCCTGAATATCGGGCAGGACATAAGCGCGCGCCGGGCCTTGCGGCCAGAACAGGCCGGTTATCATCATAAATTTGGCAATAAAGCCGGAAAGCGGCGGCATGCCGATCAGCAAAATGGCGCAAAGGGCAAAACAGGCGCCCAGAACAGCCAAAGTAGCCGGAATATAAAAGCCGATTTCATCGCCTTCTTCTTCCTCATCTTCGCCATAAACTTCCATCGTTACAGCCAGCACATCGGCGGCAATATCCTGGCTGCGATCAACAGGCTCAACCAGCAGAAAAAAAGCCGCCAGCGCAAAAGTGGAGGACAGAATATAATAAACGGCAATAGCGGTCAGGGCCGGGCTGTTCAGGCCAATGGCGGCAAGAGCAATGCCGGTTGAGGCCAGCACCGAATTGGCGGCCAGACGCGGCAGGTTCTGGCTGGCCAGAACCCCGATAAAACCGGTAATCAGCGTGATCAGTCCGCCATAAAACAAAATCTGACAAATAGCGGCCTGCAGGCCGGTTGTGTCATTTTTCAGCATAAGCAGCAACAGGCGCAGAATCACATAAAGACCGGCCTTGCCGGTAATGGAAAACAGCGCGCCTACCGGCGCGCAGGCGGCGCTGTAAGCGGAAGGCACCCAGAAGCAGAGCGGCCACATACCGGCCTTGATGAGAAAAGCTATGCCGAGAAACCCCATGCCGATCTGGCAGATAAGCAGGCTGTCGCCGGGCAGCAGCGCCAGGCGCGAGGCGATATCGGCCATATTCAAGGTGCCGGCGCCGCCGTAAAGGCAGGCCGCGCCCAGCAAAAAACAGGAGGAGGCGACAAGATTGATAACGACATAATGCGCCCCGGCGCGCACCCGCGCCAGCCCGGAGCCGTGCATAAGCAGGGCATAGGACGCGGCGAGCATAACCTCAAAAAAGACAAACAGGTTGAATATATCGCCGGTCAGAAAAACGCCGCTTATCCCGGCGAGGAAGAATTGGCTGAAAGAGTAGAAATGCGCGCCCTGTTTGTCCCAATGGGCGGTAACATAAACAAGGGCGCAAAAGCTTATCAGGCTTGCCATTAACAAAAACACGGCAGAAAGCCTGTCCAGCACAAAGACAATGCCGAAAGGCGCCGCCCAGTTGCCGAGATTGTAAACATCGGCCAGCGGCGCCAGACCTTGCGCCCGGTAAAGAAGCATGGCGGCGACAAGCACGGCAAAACCGGCGGAAACAAGCGCCAGCGCCGATTTCAGCCGGTGGTTTGGCTCGGGGACAAACAGCAGCGCCGCCGCTGTCAGCAGCGGCAGGATAACCGGCAAAACCATAATATGGTGCAGGAATACTGCAATCAATAGGGTTCCCTCCCATTGACATGATCCGAGCCGGAAAGGCCGCGCAAGGCCAGCAGGATAACCAGAAACAGCGCCGTAGTGGCAAAGCCGATAACAATGGCGGTCAGCACCAGCGATTGCGGCACGGGATCGGCATAGGCGGCGGGGTCTATCTTTTTGCTGCTGTCCAGTATCGGCGCGGCGCCGAGCTTGAGCCGGCCGGTGGCGAAAATAAACAGATTAACGGCGTAAGACAGCAGCGACAGCCCTATAATCACCTGAAAGGTGCGCGGCCGGAGAATCAGCCATAAGCCGGAAGCGGCAAAAACACCAATGCCCAGACTTAAGATAATTTCCATTACAATTCCTCCTCATCGCGGCGGGGCAGGTTGTTGTGCCGGATACGGTAATGGCGCAGCGACTGATGCGCCAGGGCTATCAGCACGAGCACTGTGGCGCCGACAACAAGGCAAAACACGCCGGCATCAAACAGCAGCGCTGAGGCAAAGGGCGTCTTGCCGATAAGGGGAAGGTTAATATAGCGGAAAAAGCTGGTGAGAAAGGGATAGCCGAAGGCCCAGGCGCCCAGCCCGGTGCCGATAGCCAACAGCAGGCCGGCGCCGATCCAGCGCAGCGGCAAAATAATAAGCCGGCTTTCCACCTGCCTTGTGCCTGAGGCGATATATTGCAGGATAAAGCCGATAGATAAGGTAATGCCGGCGGTAAAGCCGCCGCCCGGCCAGTCATGGCCGCGGAAGAAGAGATAAAAGGCAAAGGCGATAATAAAGGGAAAGAGCCAGTGCATCATCAGCGCCGGTATCGCCAGATAATCGCGCAGGCTGTCGCCTTCCCGGCCGTTGGCGTGCTGTTTGTCAAAGGCAAGCTGAAACTGCTGCTGCCGCGGCGCGCTGATACTTTCCGGCGCGGGGCGGAAGCGGCGCAGCAGCGCATAAACCGACAAGGCGACCAGCGCCAGCACGGTAATTTCTCCCATTGTGTCAAAACCGCGGAAATCAACCAGAATAACATTGACCACATTATGCCCGCCGCCCTGGCTATAGGCATTGGATAAAAAATAGCGGGCGATAGTTTGATCCTGCGGGCGCGTCATGATCGCATAAGACAGCCAGGCCATGCCGCCGCCGCCGATAAGCGCCAGCGCCAGATCGCCGCCGCGGCGCAGGCGGGTTTGCCAGTCCGGCGGCTCAGGATTGGGGCTGTCGCGGCGCTTGGGCAGCCAGCGCAAGCCCAAAAGCAGCAGGACAGTGGTGACAATCTCTACCAGCAACTGGGTGAGCGCCAGATCGGGAGCCGACAGCCAGACAAAGCTGGCGCAGGTGATAAGCCCGGCGCCGCCCAGCAGCACCAGCGAAGACAAACGATGAAATTTGGCCCTGCGGGCGGCAAAAACCGCGCACAGGCCGCCGACACACCAGAGCAGGACAAAATACAGATTGACCGGCCGCAGCGGCTCATGACCGCGCCAGAGCCAGGAGCCGCGCATAATAAGGGCGATGGCGGCAAAACAGCACAGCAAAACCCAGCGGATCTGCACGCGCAGATTACGCGTGCCCAGCAGATCGCGGGCGCGGCGCGCCCATTTCCACGAAATAATGACCAGCAGTTTTTCAAATATTCTCTTGCCCGACAAATTGGGCAGGAAAAGCGGGCCGCCTTCATGCTCCTGCATATAATGGCGCGAAACGGCGTAAAACAGCAGGCCGCCGCCCAGAGCGAACAGGCTCATAATCACCGGCGCGTTAAAGCCGTGCCACAGCGCCAGGCTGTAAGCGGGCGCATGAGCGCCGATAACGGCGGTCACCGCATTGGCCAGAAACGGCCCAATGCTGAGATTGGGAACAATGCCGACAGCAATACATAAAAATACCAGCAATTCTATCGGCAGGCGCATAAAATGCGGCGGCTCATGCGGTGTTTTGGGCAGATCCTGCGGTTTGCGGCCGAAAAATGTGCCGTGAATAAAGCGGACAGAATAGGTGACGGTAAACAGCCCGGCAATAGTCGCGATAAAAGGCATGGAATTATCCAGCCAGTTGCCGTTAATGGTTTGCGCCGCCTGGGTAAAAAACATTTCCTTGGATAAAAAGCCGTTGAGGAGCGGCACGCCGGCCATGGCCGCGGCGGCGATAATCGCCAGTGTGCCGGTATAGGGCATAAAACGATAAAGGCCGGAAAGCTTGCGCAAATCGCGCGTGCCGGCCTCATGATCAATAATGCCGGCCGCCATAAACAGCGAGGCTTTAAAAGTGGCGTGATTAACCATATGAAAAACCGCCGCTACCCAGGCCAGCGAGGTGCCAAAGCCCAGCAAAATGGTCATTAGCCCGAGATTGCTGATGGTGGAATAGGCTAAAAGCCCCTTCATATCCTGCTGGAACATGGCAAAATAGGAGCCGATAAGCAGGCTTGCCACCCCGGCGCCGCATACCAGCCAGAACCAGATATCGGTATGCGCCAGCACCGGCCAGAGCCGCGCCAGCAAAAATATGCCGGCCTTCACCATAGTGGCGGAATGCAGATAGGCGGAAGCCGGAGTCGGCGCCGCCATGGCATTAGGCAGCCAGAAATGAAAGGGAAACTGCGCGCTTTTGGACAAAGCGGCCAGCAGGATACAAACAAGAGCCGGCACATAAAGCGGGCTTTGGCGGATCAGATCGCCGGATTGCAATATTTTGTCCAGCTCAAAACTGCCGACAATCGTGCCGAGCATGATCACCCCCGCCATCAGGGCAAAGCCGCCCAGCCCGGTGATAATCAGCGACATGCGGGCGCCGTCCCGCGCGCCGGGATTATGATACCAGTAGCCGATAAGCAGAAAGGAAAAAATGCTTGTCAGCTCCCAGAAGGCGGTGAGCAGCAGCAGATTGCCGGCAAGGACAATGCCGGTCATGGCACCGGTAAAAGCCAGCAGAAAGGCGAAAAAACGCGGCACCGGATCAGCCGGATCCATATAATAGCGGGCGTAAATAATAATTAAAAAGCCGATACCGGTGATAAGCAGCAGCATCAGCCAGGAAAAGCCGTCTGCCCGCAGGGTGAAATTAAGCCCCCACATCGGCAGCCAGGGCAGCGAAAACCGCACCGCCTGGCCATGGGCGGTGGCCGGGTAGAGCATGATGGTGAGCAGCAGGCCGAAAAGCATGATCGCGCCGGCAAACCAGGCTTCATTATTGCGCGCGGTCGAGCGGAAAAAACCGATAATAATACTGCCCAGAAACGGCAATATTATCAGAAAGAGCAGCACGGCCTGTTCGGTTTTTGCCATTGAGCGGGTATCCTGCCTGAACGGGATTATGCCGGCGCGGTATTATGGCGCCGGATCAGGGGCGGCGCGAGGGCGGGAAGCGCTGCTGCTTATAAAGATAAATGTATCTATGGGGGTTGTGCAATATTTTTTGTGGCGTGAGAGCGGTTTTTGCGCAACTTATGCGCTTTGCGCCGCCGACAGGCCGCTTGCCAGGCGCGCCGCCGCTGTTTATGCTGGCGCGGATTGATGCAGGCGCAAGAGACCGGAGGCGGCTGATGGCAACAGGCAATAATGAGATGATGCGCTTCCCTTACCCCTGGCGGGGGATAGCGGTTATAATGCTGTTTTTGCTGCTGGCGCCGCCGGAGCAAGTGGTTGTTGCCGCTTTTATGGAGCATGATTTTGCCGGCGGGCGGCGGATTTTGTTTGAAATCGGCGCGGTGTTGCAAGAGCGGGTAATGCCCTTTTTGCTTTCCGGCTATTCCTTTTATATGCCGCCGGTGTTTTTTGCCGCGCTGTGGGCGGCCTGGCGGCCGGCGCAGGGTCTGGCTCTAACCTTAAGCGGGGCGGTTGGCCGCATGGTTTTATGCGGCCTGGCCTGTGAGGCTTTTTACCAGTTTTTTACGGTGGCGGCCGGCGGTGCCTTCCGCGCGGATATTGTGCTGGTGGGGCTGGTGCAGTGGATTGTTTCCGGCCTGGTCTGCTTTTGGGCGGCGGCGCTGTGCGGCCTCGCCAAAGCAGCGCCGGCAAAAAGCTGAAAAATCACCGCGCTGCCGGTTTTCTGTCATTTAACCGGCCGCGCAGTGTTTTTATAGTATGTTGTTTTTAAAGGGTAATTTAGATATAAAAAAGTTTTTGGCGATTTATGTTGACAGCAAAAAATATTTTGGAATATAGGACGGATAACTTCAAAATGCCTTTTTGTATCTGAACAGTTTTTGCCGGTTTTTCCGCCGGCTTTTTTATATTTTTTTAAACTATTATGGCGCGCCGGCGAGAGATCCGGCGCGCCTTTTTATTTCAAGGAAGCGCCGAATGACACAGAAAAACAGCGGCAAGGCAGCGGCCGGTAAAAAACCGATCAGGCCCCGGCGCAAAAAACTGCATAAGGCGATTTTGCAGGCTGCCGAGGCGGCCGGCAGGGAATTTGGCGAAGCGGGGCTGGTTTCTTATTTGCAGGCACAGGCCGTGGCCACCCCCAGCCCGTTTTTGAGTCTGTTGGGCAAAGTATTGACGGAAGCGGAAGATAAAAGTCTGCCGCCGGTGCGGCGGATTGAGCTGGTGGCGGCCGTGGCTGCGCCGCTGCCGGAGCAGGGGGGTGAGGAGGCGCTGCCGGCCGGGGCGGAACTGGCGGCAGCGGCGGAGGAAGAAGGGGCAGCAGGATAGGCTGCGGCCGATTATAATATTACTCTTTTCAGCGTGAACATTATTTAAGCCATGACAGAGACAATAAAGGTAAAACCTGCCGGCGCGGCCGGCGGGCAGAGCCGGCTTGCGCCGGCGGCGCGTGGCGGCACTATTGCGCCGGGCTGCGGCCATAGCGGGGTAGTGCAGGTGGCGCTGCCGCCGAAGCTGGTGCCGGTTTTTATCGGGCCGGCGCGCTATCGCGGCGCTTATGGCGGCCGCGGCAGCGGCAAAAGCCGCAGCTTTGCCGTCATGGCGGCGATTAAAGGCTATCAACTGGCGCAGGCCGGCAAAAGCGGGTTGATTGTCTGCGGGCGGGAATTTATGAACTCGCTGGCCGACAGCTCACTGGCGGAAGTGCGGCAGGCCATTGCCGCCCAGCCCTGGCTGGCGGCTTATTATGCGGTGGGGGAAAATTATGTGCGCAGCCGGGACGGGCGCATTGCCTTTGCTTTTATCGGCTTGCGGCACAATCTCGATTCCATCAAGTCCAAGGCGCATATTCATGTATTATGGATTGATGAAGCCGAGCGCGTATCCGAAGAAGCATGGCGGAAAATTATCCCCACCGTGCGGGAAAAAGATTCGGAGATCTGGGTGACATGGAACCCGGAATCACGCGCCGCGGCCACGCATAAGCGCTTTCGCGAAAGTCGGCCGCATGAGGCCAGAATTGTGGCGCTCAACTGGCGCGATAATCCGTGGTTCCCGGCCGTGCTGGAAAAAGAGCGGCAGGCGGATCTGCTGAACCGGCCGGAAAGCTATGCCCATATTTGGGAAGGGGATTTTGCCACTTATATTAGCGGCGCCTATTATGCCGCCGGGCTGGCGCAGGCGCGGCAGGAAGGGCGGATCGGCGCGCTGGCGGCCGACCCGCTAATGGCGCGTCATGCTTTCTGGGATATTGGCGGCACCGGCGCCCGCGCCGATGCCACGGTGATTTGGGTGGCGCAATTTATCGGCAAGGAAATCCGCCTGATTGATTATTATGAGGCACAGGGGCAGCCTTTAGGCGCGCATCTGGGCTGGCTGCGCGCCCGCGGCCATGCGGCGGCGCGCCTGGTGTTGCCGCATGACGGCGCGACCTGCGACCGGGTGCATGATGTCAGCTTTGAAAGCGCCTTGCGTCAGGCCGGTTTTGAGGTGGAGATTATCCCCAATCAGGGGGCGGGGGCGGCCAGGCTGCGAATAGAGGCGGGGCGGCGGCTATTGCCGCAAATGTGGTTTGACGCCGGCAAAACCGAGGCCGGGCTGCAGGCGCTGCTGGCCTATCATGAAAAGCGCGATGAAAACCGTAATCTGGGGCTGGGGCCGGAACATGACTGGGCCAGCCATGCGGCAGACGCCTTTGGCCTGATGTGTGTGGCTTATGAAGAGCCGCAGGCAGCAGGGCAGCGCGGCCGCTATAATAAGCGAGGCGGCCCGGCCGGCGGCAGTTGGATGGCAGGCTGAAACAGGAAAGCGAGAGGCGATGATAAAGGCGGAATGGGTTAAAATGGCGGCAGCGGCGCCGGCGGCGGCACAAGCCGGGGCAACAGGGCCGGCGGGGTGGAGCGCAGATGAAAAAGCGGCGCTGGAGCGCAGGCTGAAGGCCTGGTTCAGGCAGGATATTGCCGTAGCGGCCGCCTGGCGGGCCGAAGCGCGGGAGGATTACGCCTTTTATAATGGCGAGCAATGGGCGGAAGACGATAAAGCCCTGCTGGCGGAAATGAAGCGGCCGGTAATGACCTTTAACCGCATTGCCCCTTTGGTGAATGCGGTTATCGGCTCAGAAATCAATAATCGCCGGGAAGTGCGCTATATACCGCGCGAGCAGGGCGATTGTCTGGCCAATGAAATTTTGACCGGGGCGGGGGAATGGTTCCGCGATCAGGCCGGGGCGGAAGATGAGGAAAGCGAGGCCTTTGCCGATACGGTGATTTGCGGCATGGGGTTTATCGATACCAGGCTGGATTTTACCGCCGACCCGGACGGCGAGCCGGTAATAGAGCGGCTTGATCCGCTAAAAATGGCCTGGGACGCCAAAGCCTGCAAAGCCAACCTCACCGATGCCGGGCGGCTGTGGTATATTGATGAAAAGCCGCTGGCCGAGGTTCAGGCCATGTTCCCGGATTGCGATCCGGCGCAGTTGCATGCAGGCTGGGCCAAAACCGGGCTGATGGAGGAGGAAAAACCGCATGAGCGCCGCCGCCCGGCTGTATATGATGAGGAACAGCAGGGTTTTTACCCCGGCGGGGCGGAAAAAATGTGCGTGCTGGTGGAGTGCCGCTGGTTTGAGAGCGAGAGCTATTACCGCGCCGCCGATGTTTCAAGCGGGCAGCTCCGGGAATATAGCCGGGCCGAGCTGGACGCTGTTTTGGCGAGGCAGCCGGACTTCCCCCATATCAGGCAATATCGCAAGGTGGTGCGCCGCGCCTTTTTGGGGCGCGGTGTGCTGGCGGCGCCGGACAGGCCGCTGGTGCCGCCGGGGCAACTGGGCTGGGAATGTATGACCGGCTATTATAGCAAGGCGGCGCGCCGTTTTTACGGGCTGGTGCGCCCGGCCAAAGACCCGCAGCGCTGGGCCAATAAATTTTTCAGTCAGGTTATGTATTTGCTCAACAGCCAGTCCAAAGGCGGCATTATGGCCGAGCGCGGCGCTTTTGACGATGATAATCAGGCGGAGAGCAGTTGGGCGCGCGCTGATTCCATCACCTGGGCCAAGCCGGGAGCCCTGGCCGGCCGGCGCATTGAGCCAAAGCCGGCGGCGCAGTTCCCCAGCGGTTTTTTTACGCTGTTTAATGAAAGCAGGGAGGCGATTGCCCAGGTAACCGGCCTGTCGCCGGAATTTGTCGGCACGCGTGAGGTTAATCAGCCCGGCATTCTGGAAAATACCAGGCGGCAAAGCTCGCTGAACCTGCTGGCTTCACTGTTTAACGCCTTGCGCCGCTATCGCAAGCGGCAGGGGCGGCTGGTTTTGTATCTGATCCAGAATTATTTGTCAGACGGGCGGCTGGTGCGCATTGTCGGCGCCGACAAGAGCCGTTATGTGCCGCTGACCCGCGCTTCTGTGGCCAATGGCGAATATGACATTATTGTTGATGATGCGCCAACCAGCCCCAATGAAAAAGAGCGGAGTTTTGCCATTATCCAGCAAATGCTGCCGGTATTGCGCGATTATCTGACCCCGGAAATCGGGCTGGAAATTTTGCGCTATTCACCTTTGCCGCAATCACTGGTCGATTCTCTGGCCAATATTTACCGCGCTCAGGCTCAGACTCAGGCGGCGGCTGAAATGTAATCATTGCCAATCGATAAGGATATATCATGACAGAAGCAGTCTATACACATGCGGAAACAGCGCCGGCTGCCGGTGAGGGCAGCGCCCCGGCGGCGGCGCAGCCGCGCGGCGATGCTTTGAGCGCGGCGGAAAAAGCCTATTTTGCCGCGCGCGGCAAAGCAGATCTGCCGGGGGAAGAGAGCGATGCGCCGCGGCCGGCGGCAGCGGCGGCGGAGCTGGCGGAATTGCCGCGGGCAAAAACCGTGCCGCATGCTGCTTTGCACGCCGAGCGGGAAGAGCATAAAAAAACCCGCACGGAATTGCAGAAAATGCAGGCGCAGGCGCAGCAATGGCAGCAGCAATTAGCGGCCTTGCCGCCGCAGGTTTTGCCCCGGGCGCCGCAAGCAGCGCCGATTCAGCCGCCTGACCCGCGCGAGGATTTTATCGGCTTTGCCCGCTGGCAGGGGCAGGAAATCAGCCGCCTGCAAGAGGAGATTGCCGCCGGCCGGCGCCAGGCGGAAGAGCAGGAGCGGGCGGCAGCGGCAGAGACGGCGATCCGGCAGGAATGGGATAAAGCGGTGGCGGAAGTGCGCCGCTCGGCCCCGGATATTGATGAAGCACTGGAGTTTTTACAACAGGCGCGCTTGAGCCAGCTTGATGTGCTGGCGTCGATTGATCCGCGTTTTGCCGATAAAACCTTTTGTGAAAAGCAGATTGCGGCGGAATTGCGCGATATTGTTATCGGCACTTTCCAGCAGGGGAAGAACCCGGCGGCGGCGGTTTATGATATTGCCCGCGCCTATGGCTATGGCCGTGATGAAACGGCGCGCATGAGCCGGCTGCAACAGGCGGCGGCCGGCGCCCGCAGCCTGACGGCCGGGCCGGGCAATGCCGCCGGCGACCCGTTTTTGCTGGAGACAGTGGCCAATATGCCGGAAGCGGAATTTGCCCAATGGTATGAGCACAATCGCGCCGGCTTCCGCGCTATGTTTGGCGGCTAGAGCCGGCCGGGGCGGGGAATATTGTGCCCCGGCTTTAGCCGGAACCGGGGCAGCAGCGGCCTTATTGCAAGCGGCCGCGTAATTTAAGCACCAAAAGATACATCTCCGGCTTGCGCTTTGCCGTTTGAGCGGATCAAGCGGCTTTTTCCCATGAAAATTTTAAGGAGAGCCAAATGGCTGTAAGCAATATTGCGGTAAATAACCCGCTGGCGGTTAAAACATGGTCGCGGCAACTGGCGGCAGAAGTTTCCAAAGCGACTTCTATTGCCCCGCTTATCGGCACATCTTCGGCCGATATTATTCAACTGAAAGATGAAACGGCCAAAGGAGCGGGTGACAAGGTGACTTTTGGCCTGCGCCACCAGCTTATCGGTGACGGTGTGTCGGAAGGCACCCAGTTGGAAGGGCGTGAAGAGGCGCTGGCCACTTATGCCGATACGCTGGTGCTTAATGAGCTGGCCCATGCCGTGCGGGTGAAAAATGAGGGCACGATTGACGCTCAGCGCGTGCCTTTTAACCTGCGGGAAGAGGCTAATGCCGGGCTGGTGGACTGGTATGCCGACCGGCTGTCGCTGACGGCTTTTGTCCATTTATGCGGTTATACCGGCGCCAGCCTGACATTTGAAGGCCGCAAGCTGAATATTACCCCTTTGCATACCGGTTTTAACACGCCGACAGCCGCCAGCAATGAGCGCATTTTCTGGGCCGGCGGCAAAAAGGCCGATAGTGAGCTGCAAAGCGATAATCTGTTTGATTTAAGCCTGGTGGATAAAGCGGTGGAGCGCGCCAAGCTGGCCAATCCGAAAATCCGCCCCTGCCGCATTAACGGCGAAAATGTTTATGTTATGTATCTGCACCCGCAGCAGGTAACCGCCTTGCGCACCAATACGGCCGCCGGGCAGTGGCTGGATATTCAAAAAGCCGCTTATCAGGGGTCGCGGGCGCAGAATCCGCTCTTTGACGGTTCGCTTGGCATGTATAATGGCGTGGTTTTGCGTGAGGCTGAGCATATTATGCCGGGGCTGACAGCAAGCGGGGCTGAGCTGCCTAATGTCCGCCGCGCCGTGCTGTTGGGGGCGCAAGCGGGGATTATCGCCTTTGGCAAGGATTTGAGCACTGAGAAATATCGCCTGGTGGAAGAGCTGTTTGACTATCAGCGCGAGCTGGGGGTTGCCGCCAAAACGGTTTTCGGCTTTAAAAAAGCGGTGTTTGACGGCCAGGATTTTGCTTCTATCGTGGTTTCTACCGCCGTTAAAGCCGCCTGAAAGCCGGCATAATTGCGCAAAATGCGCCGCCGGCTGGCCCGCCGGCGGCGCATAAAGATAAATTTTGGCAAAATAGACGGGTAACAGGTAAAAATTAACTTGTATTAAAGTATCATGGTGATATATACGGTAACATAATAGCCGTAATCGGGGTGGCATAATGGTGGAGCAGCAGCCGTGGGACAGCGCAACAGCCGAGAAATATATTCACCAACTGGCGCGCAGTGATGATTTGGCGCTGACAAAAACAGAGCATACGCCGCAGCGTATGGCTGAGCGCGACATTATCGATTATGATATATCCTATGTTTTGCGGCATGGCAAAGTTGTTGATCATAAAACAGAGCCTTCAACCCGGCCCGGCTATTTTAAATATGCGATACAATCCAGAGCGCCAAATAGCGAAGGGGTTATCCGCCTTATCGTTATTCCGTGTCTGGAAAAAATTCATATAACGCTGATTACGGTTATGTGGGTGGGAGACAAGAAAGAGATGGAGTAAAAAAATGGAGCAGAAACTCTATCATTACAGGGAAAGCGGCCTGGATAATGTTTATATAGCCGGCATTGATCCCGTGCAGAATGATGCGGGCGAGATGGTGATCACTATCCCCTATATCAATAAGCTGCTGAAAGCGATCGCTCAGGCAATTATAAGCCACAAAAAGGGTATGAGCGGGGCGGAGCTGCGCTATTTGCGCACCGGTATGGAGCTGACACAGGCGGAGCTGGCTGTGCTGGTGCATAAAGACAAGCAGACTATCGGCCGCTGGGAGCGCGGTGAAACAGAAATGGACGGCACAACCGAAGCTTTTATTCGCCGGCTGGCGATTGAAAAATTAGGCCTGAAGGTGGATCTGGGCATGGAAGAGCTGGCAAGGCGGAGTGTGGCAACGGCTGAGACACAGGCTATCCGCCTGAATTTCGCCAATGATAATTATCACCTGCTGGACGAAGCGGCCTGATTAAGCGGCGTGGCGGCCAGCAAAACGAGACAGAGAAAGGCGGTGTTGCAGCCGCCTTTTTATTTGGCCGGGCAGAAAATAACGGCCAAACGGTGATTTTGGCCGCGGATAAAGCAGAAAATTTGCCGCTTTGTATTTATTTTCTCTCACTTATGGCTTAAGCGTGAAGGCTGCTGTATTTTTTGTCACAGGAGCAGGGCTTGATAGTCAATACATTAAGGCGTAAGACGCTGGCGCATATGAGCGGGCAGCTAAAAGGCAAAGGCCTGGTGCCGAGCCTGGGCTGGCCGCATCTGGTGGCGCTGGGGATTGGCGGCATTATCGGCACCGGTATTTATACCCTTATCGGCACCGCGGCCGACAAAGCCGGGCCGGCCGTGCTGCTGGCTTTTATTATTGCCGGGCTTGTCTGCACCTGCGCCGCTTTTGCCTATGCCGAGCTGGCGACCATGATTCCGGCGTCCGGCGGCGCCTATACTTACACGTATATCGCCTGCGGCGAGGTTTTGGCCTGGGCTGTCGGCTGGAGCACCATTTTCGGCTTTTTGCTGGTGGCCAGTGTTGTCGCTTCCGGCTGGTCGGCCTATTGTTCGCCCTATTTTGTTCATTTATTCAGCGCGTTAGGGGTGGATTTGCCCTATTGGGCGCTGCATTCTTATGGCAGTGTTGATGCCGCTACCGGGGCGCAGGGCTTTATCAACCTGCCGGCCGTGGTGATTGTCTTTATTGTCGCCGGTTTTTTATTGCTCGGCACCAAAGAAAGCGCTTTGGTCAATGCCGTGCTGGTGGTGATGAAAGTGGGGGCGCTGCTGTTATTTGCCGCAGTGGCTCTCCGCTATTTTAACAGCGATAATCTGCACCCGCTCAACCCGGACGGCACGCAGGGTTTTATGCCTTACGGCTTTGTCAAAAAATTTACTGCCGATGGGGTGGAGCGCGGTGTTATGGCGGCGGCGGCGGCGGTGTTTTTTGCCTTTTACGGTTTTGACACGGTGGCCACGGCAGCGGAAGAAACCAAAAACCCGGAGCGCGATCTTTCTATCGGCATTATCGGCTCGCTGGCCGGCTGTATTATTATTTATATTTTTGTCAGCCTGGCGGCTGTCGGCGCTATGCCCTTTACCGAATTTGCGCATCAGGGCGATGTTTTGGCTTTTGTCTTGCGCCGCCTGCAGGAAGGCTGGGCGGCGGGTCTTATTGCCATTGTTGCCGGCCTGGCCTTGCCGACCGTTATTCTGGCCTTTTTTTATGCGCAGACGCGCCTGTTGTTTACTATGGGGCGCGACCGGCTGGTGCCGGCGGGCTTTGCCAAAATCGGCGAAAGCGGCACAATTTTTGGCGCGATTATATTTACCGCGGCGCTTATAGCTTTGATTGCCGGCTTCTTCCCCATTGCCAAAATTGCCGATTATGCCAATGCCGGGCCGTTATTTACTTTTGCGATGGTCAGTGTTTGTCTGCTGATTTTACGGCGGCAATACCCCAAGGCCGACCGCGCTTTTAAAGTGCCGGCTGTCTGGCTTGTGGGTATTATCGGTATTTTGGGCTGCGCCTATTTGTTCTGGAATTTGCCGAACGAAACCCGGCTGGGTTTTCTGGCCTGGAATATTCTGGGTTTTCTGATTTATTTTGCTTATGGCCGGCGCAAAAGCCTGCTGGCACCGGCCGGTAAAGTGCGGCCGGGCCTGTGATTCGCTAAAACCGGGGAGCCGGTTAAAAACCTGCCGGCAGCTTTTGGCGCGGCTGACGGAATATTTTCTGACAGCCGGGAAAATGCCGGCCGGCGGCGCTTTATTTTCCTGTTTTTATCCCTTAAACAGGGTATAAACATAATTTTGCCGGGAGTATTCTATGGCGGATATATTAAGACGCAAAACAATAGCGGAAATACGCGCGCACAGCGCTGCCAAAAGTCTGGTGCCAAGCCTGGGCTGGCCGCATCTGGTGGCGCTGGGGGTGGGCGCGGTTGTCGGCTCGGGCATTTATATTCTCATTGGCACCGCGGCCGACAAAGCCGGGCCGGCCGTGCTGCTGGCTTTTATTATTTCCGGTATTGTTTGCGCCTGCGCCGCCTTTGCCTATGCCGAGCTGGCGACTATGATCCCCATTTCCGGCGGCGCTTATACCTATGCTTACACGGCTTGCGGTGAAATTATTGCCTGGCTGGTGGGCTGGAGCACCATTTTTGGCTTTTTGCTTTCTGTCTGTTTTGTCGCTGTTGGCTGGGCCTCCTATTGCACGCCTTATATTGCCGCTTTTCTGCAGGATTACGGTGTGCACCTGCCTTATTGGTTATTGCATGCCCGCGGCACGGTTGATGCCGCTACGGGAGCGCAGGGTTTTGTCAATCTGCCGGCTATAGCGATTATTTTTATTATTGCCGCCTTGCTGCTCATTGGCACGAAAGAAAGCGTTTTGATCAATTCTGCCCTGGTGGTGATGAAAATTGCCGCTTTGCTGCTGTTTGCCCTGATCGCCTTGCCGCATTTTCAGGCAGAAAATTTTACCCCCTTTATGCCTTACGGCTTTATCAAGACAATAGGAGCAGATGGGGTTGAGCGCGGCGTTATGGCGGCGGCGGCAATGGTTTTTCTGGCTTTTTACGGCTTTGATACCGTGGCGACCGCGGCAGAAGAAACCAAAAACCCGGAGCGCAATCTTTCTATCGGCATTATCGGCTCTTTAGGGGCGGTGATTATTATTTATATGCTGGTCTGCGTAGCGGCTCTGGGCGCGGTCAATTATACGGTTTTTGCTCATGAGGGCGATGTTTTGTCGTTTGTTTTGCGCCAGACAGGCAGCGGCTGGGCCGCCGGGCTGGTGGCGCTGGTGGCGGTAATGGCGCTGCCAACGGTTATTTTGACACTGTTTTATGCTTTGACACGCCTGCTTTTCACTATCGGCCGTGACGGCCTGTTGCCGGCGCGCCTGGCGCATATGAGCAAAAGCGGCACGCCGGTTGTTACTACGCTGGTAGCGGCTGTTATTGCCGCTGCGATTGCCGGCTTTTTGCCGTTTGACAAAATTGTTGTGTATGCCAATGCCGGGCCGCTGTTTCTGTTTGCTTCTGTCGGCCTGTCGCTGTTGATTTTGCGCAAAAAAGAGGCTCAGGCGGCGCGCGGCTTTAAAGCGCCTTGCGCCGGGCTGGTGGGGATTGTCGCTATATTGGGCTGCATTTATTTGTTCTGGAATTTGCCGGGCAAGACGCAATTCGGCTTTTTGGTCTGGAATTGTGCCGGGCTTATTGTCTATTGCGCCTATGGCCGGCGTAAAAGCCTGCTGGCCGGCAACAGGCCGGGACGCGCCTGAGCCGCTTTTGGCCGGGATAAGCTGGGTAGAAAAAGGAGGCGTTTGCGCCTCCTTTTTTATTGTCTCGGCGCGTTTTGCGCCGCATTCTCTGAATTTCTAACACAGGAGAAAACCATGCCGATTACTGTGACAACGGGCGGCCCGGTGGATAATAGGATAGCCCTGCCGGGGGGCGAGGTTTTAACCTATCGCGATATGGTCGATCAAATATCGGACGAGCTGGACGATACCAATGACAGTTATTTGCCGCAAATACAAAATGCGGTTTTGGCGGCTATTCGTTTTTGCGCCCGTGAGCCTTTTTATTTCAACCGCAATCGCGAAGCGAGGCTGACAACAAAAGCCGGTTATTCCTGTTATGATGCCGGGGATAATGCCGCTTTGGCGGCGCTTGGCAGCGTCACGGCCGCTTATTGTGAGGCAGACAGCCGGATATTGGCGCTAAAGCGCGTGGCGGCAGAAGAGCTGCAGCTTATTGCCGGCGGCAATGCGATAATGGGCCTGCCTTGCCTTTACGGCTTTTTCGGGCAGAAATTATGCCTCTGCCCGGTGCCGGATAAAGCCTATAGTATCAGGCTGTTATTAAGCCCGGCTTTATTGCCGGCGGCAAAAACCGTGTCAGAGGCCGGCCCATGGTTTGGCGAAGCTTTTGATCTGGTCAAAGCGCGGGCGAAATATGATCTTTATAAAGATATTTTGAAAGATGCGCCTTTGGCAGCGGCGGCTTTTAATGATTTCAAAGAGCAATGGGCGGCCTTGCAGGCGGAAACATCACGGCGGGCGGGGGCGGGGCGGCTCTGCGCCACGCAATTTTAGGCCTTGTCCGCCCCTTGCTGTTTTCTGTCCCGGTCGCGCCTTCGGCGCTCCTCGCCTCTTGGGGCGGCCTTACAGGCAGAAATATCACGGCGGGCGGGGGCGGGGCGGCTCTGCGCCACGCAATTTTAGGCCTTGTCCGCCCCTTGCTCTTTTTGTCCCGGTCGCGCCATTTTTGTGGTTTTGCGTCCTTTGCCAAAAACCTTAGCGGTTTTTGAGGCGCAAAACGGGCGCTTCACGCCGCATTATTTTCTGTCCCGGTCGCGCCTTCGGCGCTCCTCGCCTCTTGGGGCGGTCTTACAGGCGGAAACATCGCGGCGGGCGGGGGCGGAGCGGCTCTGCGCCACGCAATTTTAGGCTTTGTCCGCCCCTTTTTGTCTCTTCTCCTTTCACCATAAACGGCAAGGCAGCCGCCGGCTGCCTTATGCTTTTTTTTAAAAGGTCTGGCTCATGAGTTTTATCCCCATTGCCGAATATCGGCCGGATATTGCGCTGCTCAATAGCGCGTATAGTGATGAAATCCGCAATGTTTTGCCGGCGGACGGCTCTTATATCCCCATGCCGTCTTTTAAGCCGCTGTCACAAAAGCTGCCGGCCATGCCTTTGGGCAGTTTTGCCGTGCGCTCGGCCGATGGCGGCACAGCGGTTTTTGCCGGCACGGCTACCCGGCTTTACCGGCTGAATAATATGGATTTTTCCTGGCAGGATATAACGCCGGACAATATCACTTATTCCGCCAATTTACAGGCGCGCTGGTCGTTTGCCATATTTGGCGATTATGTTATTGCCGTGAATAAAAATGACGCGCCGCAGGTTTTTGAGCTGGGCCGGGCCAATACATTTCGGCCGCTGGGCGGCAGGCCGCCGCGCGCCGGGCTGGTGAAAATATGGGGCGATTTTGTCTGCCTGATGCAACTGCCGGATAATCCCGGCCGGGTTTTTTGGTCGGGCCTGAATGATGCCGAATGCTGGACGCCCGGCGAGAATAATTGCGATTATCAGGATTTTGCCGATGGCGGCTTTGTCCAGGGTTCAACCGAGACAACCAACCCGATTATTTTTTTGCAATCCGGCATTTATGCCGGCAGTTTTATCCCCGGTTCCGATATTGTTTTCAGTTTTCGCAAATTGCATGACAAACGCGGCGCGGTTTCGGCGCAATCGATCGCCTGTCGCGGCACCCAGGCTTTTTATGCCGATCAGGGCGGCTTTTTCCAGATCGGGGCCGAGGGCGATATTGCTGCCATCGGTTTTGAAAAAGTTGACAGAACGGTCTTTTCCCGCCTGAATGCCGCCAGTATTTCAGAAATTTACGGGGTGATTGATCCGTTTTATGCCCGTATTTACTGGGCTATGGATTATGAAGGCCGCGGCCGTTTTGATGAAATGCTGGTTTATGACTGGGGCTTGCAGCGCTGGTCGCTGATAAGCATCAGCGCTTTGGCCGTTCTGCCGATCTACCCGGCCGGCGACAGCTTGGAAGGGCTGGACAAAGTGGCGGACAGGCTGGAGGATTTGCCCTTTTCCCTGGACAGCAAAGCCTGGCAGGGCAGCGCGCCGATTTTGGGCATGTTTTCTGATGATTATCGGTTAGGTGCTTTTTCCGGCCTGCCGATGGAAGCGCTGATCAGCAGCCAGGAGCTGGGCAATTCGAGCGGCGCCATGCAAAGAATAACCGCGCTTTACCCGCAAATAGACAGTAATGCGGCGCAATTAGAGCTGGGCAGCCGCAATCTGGCAGCGGAAAGCATTGGCTGGGGGCCGCCGCTGGCGGCTTCCTGCCATACCGGGCGGTATCATCTGCGTTCGCGCGCGCGCTTCCATAAATTCCGGCTGCGCGTGCCGGAAGGCGAGATCTGGCACCATATTAACGGTTTTGACGCCGAATTGAACCGGGCAGGGCAGCGATGAGCTATGTTCTTCATTATGTGCGGGATTGGCCTTATGCCCGCCTGGCACCGTATAATCAGGCTTTGACGGCAGCCGTGAACAAGCTTGCCGCCCGTTTCCCCGATGATGTGGCGCCGGCGGCGCTGGCCGAAAATATAGCGCGCGGCATTGCCGATTTATGGCTGATTACAGATGAGCAAGCGGCGTTTATTGCTTTTCTGGCCACTGAGATGGAAATAACAGCCGGCGGCAAAAAGCGGCTTTTGCTGCTGGAGCTGGCGGGGGAAGGCGCGCTTGCCCTGACGGCGCTGTTGCCGCGACTGGAAGATTTTGCCCGCCGGCAAGGGGCGGCGGCTATTTGCCCTTGCGGCCGTTTGGGCTGGAACCGGGCTTTGGCGCGCTGCGGCTATAAAATTGCAACGGTAAAATACACAAAGGAGCTTTAAAATGGGCGGCAGCAGCAGGAAACAAACGCAATCTTCAGTGCAGACAAGCAAGCCTCCGGCCTGGGCGGCGCCGCTTTTCCGCCAGGGGGCGCAAGATGCGCAAAATCTTTATCAATCCGGCCAGGGGGGGAATGTTTATCAGGGCCAGAGAGTGGCCGATTTAAGCAGGGAAACGCAAAGCGGCCTGCACGGTTTGCAGCAGGCGCTGGACGGTTTCGGCAATCCGGCTTTGCAGGGCCTGCTGGGGCAAAAAACGGCGGCGCAAAGCAATCTGGCCGATATGGCCTCCGGCAGCTATTTGCAGCAGGGCAATCCTTATTATCGCGAGCAGTTAAATGCGGCGGCTAATGATATGGCGGCCAGGGTCAATAGCCAAATGGCGGGGGCGGGGCGTTACGGCTCCGGCGCCAACAGCAATATTCTGGCCAAAAATACCGCTTCTATGATGTTGAGCGGCCTGAATGCGGATTATGACCGGGCGATGCAAAATATGCTGGCGGCCAATGGGCAGATAGACAGCGCCAGTCAGGGCGCTTTGAACAGCGCCGGCAATTATTTGCGTAATTGGAGCGGCGCGGCGGACGCGCAATTACAGGGCGGCCGGGCGGTGGACGGCAATGCGCAGGACAGGCTGGCGGCAGAGCAGCAAAAATGGCAGGAGGAAGATGATAAAGGCTGGCGGCGGCTGGGCTATTTGCAGGACGCGGCGCAAGGTTTTGCCGGCAATTACGGCACACAGACCGGCAAGAGCAGCACAACTATGCGTGACAGCAATAATCCGTGGAATATGGCAAGTTCGCTCAGCGGTTTGACGCGCAAATGTGACCGCCGCGCCAAGGAGAATATTATCCCTGCCGGCTGCAAAAACGGTTTCCCGCTTTATGAGTTTAATTATAAAGGCGAAAGGCAGCGCTGGCGCGGAGTGATGGCGCAAGATGTGCTGCGCCTGAAACCGGAAGCGGTGAGCGTGGATACTGGTGACGGGCTTTATTGCGTGGATTATGGGCAGCTCGGCTTTGAGCCCCAAAAAGTTGCAGACTTTTTGGATAAGGCGAAAACCAAAGAATAAAGCCTTTGAGCCCCAAAAAGTTTAAGCTGTTCCTCAAATCCGGTCAGGATTTGAGATAAGAACAGCGGCAGGTAAATGAGCTGTTCCCCGAAGCCCGCAGGGTTTCGGGCCAGGAACAGCGGCAGCAAAAGCACTTTTTGGATAAGGCGAAAACCAGGAATAAAGCCTTTGCGCCGGGAAAATCTGAACAATTGGCCGCCGGCCGGCGCTTTGCGCCGGTGCCGGGGCGTTCTTTGTCGCGCGTAAAAGCCGTGCGGCCTGCCCGCTTTGCGGCTTTATTCTGCTCCCCTTCCTTCCTTTTCTTCTGCGGAGAATTCTGATGAGTTCTATTTATGACTGGTCGCTGCAGGCGGCCGATAATGCCAATGCCGATAGCGCTATAAACTGGGCGGAAGGCCAGCCGCCAAGCTCGATCAATAATTCCGCCCGCGCCATGATGCAGCGTTTGCGCGAATTTCTGGCCGATATAGGCGGCAATATTGTGGCCGGCGGCACGGCGGCGCTGATTACGGTCACCACGCATTCGCCCGTTCGCTCTTATGTTAACGGCCTTATTATCCGCTTTCGCGCGACACTGGCAAACAGCGCCGGCGCGGCTTTGAGCCTGAATAATCTGGCGGCCAGGCCGGTTTTGAAAGCCGGGCTTGACGCTGCCATAGCGCTGGAAGGCGGGGAAATGCAGCCCGGCGGTGTTTATGAATGTGTGTATAATGCCGCTCCTGGCGGCGGCGGCGCCTGGTTTTTATTATCGCCGGTTTTTGTGCCGCCGCCGCCGCCGCCGGTGCCGGCCGGTTTTGTCGCGCCTTTTTGTGGCGTTTCCGCTCCGATAGGCTGGCTGAAATGCAATGGCGCTTTTGTG
>Ga0157357_1000243_pt1 | contig 22667 bp, 28 predicted proteins | sample AttcapACBM1_FD_111485 | JGI IMG/M metagenome (GOLD analysis project Ga0157357, IMG submission 111485) | Fungus gardens microbial communities from leaf cutter ant in Botucatu, State of Sao Paulo, Brazil - Atta capiguara ACBM1 | ecosystem: Host-associated > Fungi > Mycelium > Unclassified ... | reverse complement strand
CTATTTCTCTTGAGAAATAATCATATTCCTTTCCACCAGTCTTTGAATTTTGTCTTGTTCCCATCAAAGCATTCTAGATCTGGAACCATGCTCTTAGGTATAATAGCCTGTTTTTTATTGTTTGTTGTTGCTAGTACTGGTACTATAGACATTTCTTTATCTAATTGTTTGCTTATTTTGCCTGAGGCTTCATTTGTGATCTGCAAGGATCCTAGTCTTTCTAATAGTGCCTCAATATTGTCTATTTATCTTGAACTTATCTTAGTTCTTCTTGTGGTCTATGCCACATGTGTTTCGTTTATTGTCTAGCAGTAACTTTATCTAATTTGTTTGTGGACTAACCACTATATACCTCTCCTTTTGTAAAGTGAGCTTGATGATGCTTTACCAAATATTATGATCTTAGGCTAAACTTAGGTTGCAACTTAAGCAAAGACTTGAGAATAGGAGTAGAGATTATTCAATTGGTAAAGCATAGAGATACAGCAGTACATCTACACTATATATACTGTTATACCATGAGGCTAATGTTCACAATACATGAGGTGAGTCAAGTTATATAACATGAGGAGAAAGCAAGAATTTAGTACCTACTACATGAGACGCTGACTGAGACTACTTCAGCACAGCCAATCATGTCATCATTGCCCTTAGCCCTAGTCTATGCTGAGATCATAAGGTATCAATTGTAATACCAAGGCTGTTTTACAAGTTTGTATATCTCTAAGCCAAACTCTGCAAACTTTCACCTTTGGTATGAACTACACCTGACAAACATGATTAGTATATGTTAGTCTTATATATAATGCATGGCTTTTAGAGTAGGTTAGATGTAGCCAAGTATAGGCTATTAGTCTAGTATATATAAGATAAATACTTTGTATCTGAAACTCTATTGAGTTCTCTTATATTAACTCTAATACAAGGTTCCTTTCTTGACTTTACTTTATAAGTCTTGAATCATAACACATAGTGTCTAACCTAGAGTATTATTAGATTATCACTTTCATATTTAAGAATGTTAGCTATTGTGTACCATTCCTTAGTCTGATAATCAACTTAGACTTATACCATACTTATCTTAAGTTCTTTTAAGCTTCTATCATCTGAAATTATAACCATATAATAAATAGACTAGATACAACATTATCTGTTAAAGCCAAAGTTGATTATCTACATAGTACTACTTTTGGTCTTCTCTGTTACTTGTATTACTAAGTCAACCCTTCTGTTTCCATCTTCTATACTATATTTGCAGATAATTTTAGCTAGTATGAATCATTTCTAATAGTATTATCAGACTTTATAGCCACTATCACAACTTAATTCTTTAGACAATCTAATTCTTGTCCTAATGAAATGGTGTTTTTCTATTGTAACTCCATTTCTCCTCCTAGACCCCTATTATTAGAATCAAAGATGGTAAACTTAACAATTTTTATTTTCTTCTCTGATTTTTTTATTTTATTTTATTTTTCAAACTTGGGTTAGAAGTCAGTATGATATTATATGTCATATATCACACAATCATGTAATATATAGCATATTGTAAAAGGTCCTAGAACAAAATGACATCATATAGCATATTATATATATGTTAACCTTAAGGATAATACATAGCCCTTTAGAGTAGGCTAATAGAAGTGTAGCATAGAAGTGTAGCACAAACTAGTAGTCTAGTGTATATAAGTTTTGTATCTAGAACTTTATTGAGTTCTCTTGTATAATCTCTATACAAGGTTCTTTTTCTTGATCCACTCTAAGGTCTTGAGATTATGATACCTATCTGCTCAATAACTAAGCAAGCAACTCACCCACATAGCCATCCTACCCCAATGCTCTAGATGTTTAATAGAGTCAACCCCAATCTGCCTTTTCTTTAGAAGGATGTCCAAAAGTACATCAAAATCTCCCAAAATTGTTCTGGCTAATAATGATACTAACTGGGTTAATGTACTGAAAGCAGAAATGTCTCTGCCATCTTAGGTGTTATAACCTTAGAACCTTAGAGTGGGTTTAAAGGTCAAACTCTTGTATTAGAGAAGATATAAGAGAACTCAATAGAGAGCTCTTTACAAAGTAGTCTACTTTATATACCTATACAGATGGTCTATGCTAACTACTGTGCACCCTACCCTAAATGACCATGTGTTAAGCATGAGATCAACATGTGGTGTCCATGTTGTATAACATTACTTTGTTTCAGAACCTTTTACTTCCTTCTCTCAAGTCCCATGATCAATGTTGTGACCATACCATCAGATTGTGACTGTGTGACCAATCCCTTCTAACCCTAACCCTAGAGTTCTAAAAATAGAAAAATAAAAATAAAAAAATAAGAAAAAGTTAAGTCCACTTTCTGTGCTCTTAACATTAGGAACTGTTATCATCTCAGTTAATAAATTTCTTGGCTGAGGCTTTTAAAAAACTTGTAGTTAACTTGACCTCTACAACAAACTTCACTCTCTTTACAGCAAGAATCTAGATACTGAATACTTTTGATGGTATAAATTCTGAAAAACTCAATAGTTTTCTATTTCAATATCAACTTCACTTTCATGCAAATTCTATACAGCTTATCATAGATGTTTGAGATTGGATTGGAGTAGAAAGAGTAAGGAGTCTACCAGAATTAGTTTTAGAACTGGTCATAGTTTACAAAAAAGCTTTGCTGATATTTTGGCTTGTCCAACCCTATTGGAGATATAGGCTATTGCACTTTGGAGATATAGGCTATTGCACTTGACAATCTACAAATGAAATCTAGTGATAAGATCACTATATATAACATTAAATTTATGAAATAAGTATTCCAATTGGACTAAGGTAACAATGTTCTTTATATTACAAAATGAACTACTCACTTATTTGTAATATTTGAACCTTGGGTGCACTCTCAGAGGTTTAGAAGTGATTCAGAAGTTTAATAATAATGACAATAATAATAAAGATTGATGATAATCAATCTTGTTGTTAAGTCTGAGGTCTAATCCTTAGACACAAAGGTATATATATAAAATAGTAATGGTCTGTATGCAAGCTGTTTCCATTACATGATCAAAACTTGTACCTGATGGGGGCTGTTATCTGTCATAGCAAATGTCAGGCTAATTTTAGAAAGTAACTAATTATGTTACTATATTAATATGTTTGTATCTCTATCAATACTTATTGCTTTGGAATATACTATATATCATCAGAAATGGTTTGATAAGTACTTTCCAACACAAGTTCAATCATGTGAATTTATCCAGCTATTCATGAGATAGCTGATAAAAATTTTATAGTTACTGATGGCCTGATATCTCAGTTGTTTGTTGTTGCTTTTGTATATTCCACATATATACAGATAGCCATTATTTGGGGCTTTCTAGAACAACTTGGTTTGTGAAAATCAGTCTACTAGTTATGGAAATACAAGCTGAATAAAGTTTGTGATAGATTTACTGATTTTGATCAGCCTATGTATGTTTGTTGCTTGGATTCACTTTATGTACTTGATAGAAGATACTTTTGACAACATAGAAGATACCCTAGATGTTATGATGTGCTTGGACACTAATATTTTTCTTGATTTAATATTTCTTTTCTTTTGATTTTTCTTTTCTTATTATTTTGATGATGAAGAGGCACATGACTGCAGTCACATGACATGTCACATGATATAAAGTCATAGGCCTAGACTTTGGGAAAAGGGACTAGAAGAATAACATTAGAGCACATGTATACAGTATAGTGTCCTTATAGAAGACATGAGGATGAGGCATAGTAGAAGCATGGACAACATATGGGCATTAGGATAGGGTTATTTATTGCTAGCACAAACCATGAGACTTTTGTATAAATAGTATAAGAATATAGCAGAGACTTCTTGTTGAGTTCTCTTGTGATCTTCACATAAATATCCTCCTGTGAGATTTATTGCTTGAAGTCACTATTGGTCTTTGTGACTAGTGGTTGCCACAACACTAGAACCATTAGAGCTTGAGTTGGTTGATCTACCTCTCAGCTCCACGTTCATATTCACATTATGTTGAGTTTGTGAATTGGGGAGTAGTCTAAGATCAAATGGAACAAGTGTATTTACTAATTCTCTGTTAGGCACTACTATATGAGATGGTGGTATAAGAGAAAGAAGTAATAACATGTGTAACTATGCATTACATCACTGCCCTTTAACTAAGTCCAAATAAGGATAACAAAAATGAAAAATAAATGAAAATGAGAGAGAAAAATAAAAAGAAATGAAGTTCACTGTCTTCAACTCTGACAATATTTATTATCCATGTTTGATGGTATGGATGTGCATTAAGGAGAGTTTCCCTTACATCCATTTCTCCCTCAAGATTGCTGCAACTTGAAGTGATTGCGGCAGGCTTAAAGTTGATGGTGTTAAGGTTGAAGTGGCAGACATATCTTGGAGCATCTGGGTGTTTGCAGTAGAAGTCCACATGAATTAGGAAGCAAATATAGCTAGCAAAAGTGCAAATATTCAATATAACCAGTGATAAGCCATAGCATATGTAAAGTGTAAGAGAATCTTGTAAGCATAGAGAACTTCAGAGATCAGCTGAATCTATAACAGGCCTAGAAGCAACAAGAACTAGAGATCAAGGTGACTAGAGTCCATAACCTGTTAGAAGAACAGAATGTACAGCAGCATAGTGCAGTATGGACAACTACTTGTACATGTAAGATAACAGGATAGACACGTGACTGCATATCTGCCTTCTTACCAGTCTCCATGATCCCAGTTTTTGGAGACGAGACCAGAAGACGAATTAATCTTGGCGGTGCATCCACTGCTGCAACCGATCGCAATGTACTGCGAAATGCGCGTCAAGAGCGCGAGGAGCGGCGCGAGGTCAGACGCAGACAGGAAAATGCAATTAAACTTCAGGCATGGTGGCGAGGAATTAGGGAGTCGAGGAGGACAGACAGAGAGTTGAGGAGAACTTTTGAGGCTGATCCGACAAGTCTGACTGGGCTCAGGTGTCTTGTTCTCATCCGACACGATGAGGAGGTCCTTAAGTCTTGGTCATGTGCGATGAATGAAGGTGAATCTCAAACTAAACTAGTTTATGATATTACACTAACTTCATATAGATTCTCTCTTCAGCCCACTACATGGAACTGAAGCTGAAAGCTGGTTAGTATTGCTGAGGCAAACCGCATTTTGTCTCTTGGGTTCCGTTGCTCGCTATCCGATGTAAGTTAAGTCAAAACTTTTGACCTCAGACCATATTAACATTTCTTCACAGGTCGCAAAATGCTGTTGCTCATCTGACAGTTTTAAACACTCTTTTGAAACATCAGACTGAAGACGCTCAATTCAAGCGCTCCATCGTCGACTACCTCCTCCGACGCAGCTTCTATTCTCTGCTTGCACAGGCTATCGAATCTATTGTATGTATCTCAGCTGATGTTTTCCTGATTCTAATCAACTCTTCACAGCCGATCAACTCCAAGTCCACCCCTTCATTGCCTTTGATAATCCAACTGTCTACTCTTCCACTCGATATCTCACCCAATTTCCCACAATTCCCGCTTATAACTGCATCAATGACCCAGCAGATCCTCACGATACCTTTATTACCGAATCGTCTACCCATTTCATCTGTCACCTTTCTCGCATCACATTTACCTTGGACACACTTTTCTGTGTTACACGCGTCCATACCTGACCTTGTACAACCACTCTCCATCGAAGCACGCATACATTTACTCGCGAATGTATATATGTTTGCCTCTCCCCGCATTTCCCGACTACCCTATCAGGCTGTCGGCACTTATCTCAAACTCCTTGCCACCCTTATGAAAGACCTTCCAATTAATGCTCTTGACCCTGAAGCCGCTGCAAAGAAGCGTTTTACACAGCCATTGGTCGATCAGGGTGATATAGACTCTGAATCTGATTACGAGCGGGAAATCTCTGTAGTCGCTGTTAGCTCGTTTGATGAACCTCCGTCCCTCCCCAAATTCGACGATCGAACCACCAAGCGCCTTAAATCTACTTTGAACATTAGCCATATCGCATCCCTCTTCGCTACAGCAAACAAACATGATACTGTTCTTTTTGAATTTGTTATCTTTCTTCTGGCCCTTATCTTTGCATGGCCTTCGCAAAAGGATGCTCTACTGAACACTGTTGCCGGACTTGGCAGTGGAGGCATTATACGGATATTATATCGGCAATATGTTTTGAGGAGTCAGATTGGACAGCCAGGTACAGACTTCAACGGTTTGTCGTCTGCAGCTCTTTAGAGTATCATTTCTGCTGACCCCATTTCCTTAGATCCGATTAATCGGATGTATTGGCCCCCCTTGATATTACTCACGGAGTTATATTCACAGGCTCTGCTTACAATGGGTGACGATGAGTTCTTCAGCGAGACCGGAATTGCTCGTAACCCACTATCATTGGATGATCTGCTGCGATTTAGCAAGCAGCTTCTCAACATCGCAGTAACTTTATACTGGCGAGAAGAGTATACAATGTCCGGGAAGCAGCTTATCACACCAGACTTAAGGTGTCCATGGGAGACATTGAGGGATAAAGTTACGCGCTGTTTGGTTGCGATACATGCTCGGGAGTGAGTTGTTTCACTTTTGTGAATCATTACGATGACGCTGATGAATGTCTATGTAGCTCGAGAAAATCATTTGTTTCACGCGACCATTGGTTAGTGGAGTCTGAGATTGACCTTCAATCATTTGTCGAAGCAGCGATGTAAGTGCACGCCTTACTAGAGTTCGGTGTGTCCACTGATTTCATTTCAGCCTCGATGATCGCCAGATGCTCTCTGAGAGCGGCGTCCACACACGCCAACTCACCAAATTTCAACTTGCCCAAATCTCCCCTCGTCTTGGCATTCTTAATAATATACCCTTTGCCATCCCATTCGAAACTCGAGTTCGTATTTTTCGTGAATTCATATATAATGATAAGGTTGCCCATGGAACAAGTTTGGAATCTGAATCGAGGTCTTCGGCGATACGAGCGATGGGTTTCATGCATAAAACGAAGGTCAAAGTAAGGAGAGAAATGGTGTCTCAAGATGGTTTTGATAGACTTGCGGACGCGGATTTGAAACAACCGATTGAGATTACATTTATTGATCGATTCGGGCAGGAAGAGCAGGTTTTGTTGCTGTTTCTTGTTGACTAGGACTAATTGCTATTTTCAAGGGCGGGGATCGATGGTGGAGGTGTATTTAAGGAGTTTCTGACGTCGTTGTCCAAAGAAGTCTTTGACACAGATCGTGGCCTTTGGTTGGCAAACAAGAAGAATGAACTTTATCCCAATCCACATTCTTATGCAACTGAATGTACGTGTCCATTCTTGATCGCTCCAATATCGCTTCTGATATTTTGTGGATTTCAGCTTATAGTCTGAATTGGTATCGCTTCATTGGTAGAATTCTTGGTAAAGCGATGTATGAGGGTATTTTGATAGATGTTGCATTTGCCGGGTTCTTCCTTTCAAAAGTGCGTTGGCATTATATCTATCTACACATTTGGGGGCTCATGGACACTTCCAGTGGCTTGGAAAGCAAAGCTTTTTGGACGACCTCGCGTCTCTTGACCCAGAACTTTATAATGGCCTAATATTTCTCAAACATTACTCCGGAAACGCTGAGGATCTTTCGCTCAACTTCACTGTTGCTGTGGATGGTGCGCTGACTCTTACTGATGATCTCATTCCGATCTGAGTTATTTGACGATTGTTAAACAGAGTTTGGTATTACCAAATCTATAGACCTGATGCCGAACGGCAGCGAAACGCCAGTAACGAAGGAGAACCGCCTGACTTACATTTATATGATCTCACATTATCGGTTGAGCAAGCAGATTAGGTTGCAGAGTAATGCGTTTTTCGAGGGTTTGTCGGAGATGATTGATCCCAAGTGGCTTAGGTATGTATTCGTGTGACGCCAGTCCTTGTTGAACGTTGTTAGATGTGGTCAACCTTATAGGATGTTCAACCAGCAGGAGGTACAAATTCTTCTTGGAGGAGTCAATACGCCCATTGATGTCCAAGATTTGAAAAACAACACGAACTATGGAGGACTATTTGACGCCAGGCATCCTACGATACTGTTGTTCTGGAAGGTACGCTCCTGGTTTGAAGTTTCAATCAGACTTGACCTGTTTGTATTACAGGTTGTCAGCTCGTTCTCGGAGGATCAAAAACGTCTCCTTCTACGCTTTGTGTCAAGTTGTAGCCGACCGCCACTTCTTGGGTTCAAGGAGCTGGTTCCCAACTTCTCTATTCGCGATGCTGGATCTGATCAACTTCGACTCCCCACCGCCAGTACCTGTGTCAACCTGCTGAAAGTATGTTAATCTTGTCATGCCACTACATCAGTCTGAATTGTCTAGTTACCGAGGTACACTATGGAGCAGACATTGAGGGCAAAACTTCTGCAAGCCATTACTTCTAATGCTGGATTCGATTTGTCGTAGGGCAATGCAGTGATGTGATGTGTTTATGATTTCATTTGCTAGATGACTATTTGTATGGGCCGCTTACATTACAACAAACAAGTGGTTGGGGCAATACATCAAGTGCGTATTTCAAGTCATAATCTGATACAAATACAAGCTCCAAAGATGTTAAGAGATCCAGACTCAAGTTTCGAAAGACGATCTTAAGACAACTTTCGGCCTCAAAAAAATCCTTTGCCCGGTGTTGCCACTACCTCTTCCTTCAACTGCAACCTTACGTAACCCAATCTCACTAGTAGATACAACTTCGTCGTCAGTTGACCTTCCAGTGCAGCCATCATCGCGATCCATTATATAAGGATCAAAGACAGATCCAGGTTCTACAAACGCAGGTTCGAGCGGGGGGCTGACGCTATCTAGAAGAACATTGAGACGGAGAGAATGGCGAGAGAGTGCAGAGAGTTTCTCTTTGCGGTCCCGGAGAAGAGACTCAACCCCGGCAACTTTACCCGAAGAGGAAGACGATGTATGCCAACCAGCGTATCGAAAGATCGCATCCAAATATTCGGCCAAAAAGTCAACTACACGAATTACAGTAGTTGTTGTAGGCCTGAGCCTTGCACGCGCCATGGCTTTCCACGTATCAGATGCAGCGATGCCTTCGGCTTCACGAATGCGGGCGTATGTAGCTGCGAGGAAGTCGCTGTGGTCCCAGTGTCCTGGATACCACGCGGTCATGACACGAGTAGTACAACAGACGAGGGTAGCTTGGATGGCTGTTTGTAGAGGATATGGATCATATGTATCCAAAGGAGTGTCTGACTGGGAGCGGAGGAGGGCGAGAAGGTAAGATCCAAGAAGAGACGTGGTATCTTCATCGATCGAACCACTTGGACCAGCGCTGCTAGATGGGCGTGGGATGCTGCAAAGGGAGTCGGTAAGGAGGGCTGCAGTTTGAAAGATTTCGTAATTAAGATTGCGAAGGAGATGGAGCACCTGATCGTTGGGAGTTTGGGTGGAATCTTGTATTATGCTGGAAGAGAGGCTCAAGCCAATACCACTTCCCATACTGTCACGACAATCCTTGTGGCCTCCCCCTTCGTATCTGGTGAGCTGATCGCGCAGCATTCGTCGGGACTGCTCGCTTATTTCTAGACGACTACGCAGTTCTTGAGATCGCTCGTGGGAAGTTGAGACTTCTTTCTCTAGCTGAGAGACACGAGCTCGCTCCTTAGTGACTTGAACGTCGAGATGGTGGTTCTCCACAGCACGGTCGGACCTGAGTCGTTCAATGACACTGTTCAGACTGCGGATCCTTCCTTCTAAGTGGGGCTGGGATGAGCGGAGGGCTTTAGTGTCGATGAGTTCTTGCTCCTTGGAGTGCAATTCGTCCTCGAGGACAGAAATTTGCTGCTGAAGGTTTTCTATCTCAGTAGCACGACCCTCGGCGAGCTTTCCGGCTTCTTCAGTCTCCGCATGTGAAGCTAGGAGGGAAGATCGAAGGTGTTTTATATTGGAAGAATAGGCAACGAGCTCATTCTCGAGTGATTGTATACGATCATTGCCCATTGAGATTTCCTGCTTATCTCGGAGGCTTCCCAGCTGCTTTTCAAACACCTCTATCTGACGCTGGGCATCTAGTAGTGCTATGGCCTTCTCGCTGACGTTTGACTGAGTGGCACGGAGTGCAACTTCTGTGGATTTGGAGGCTGCACGAAGATCATTAAGTTCCTCCTCGCGCTCTCTTGAATGTTTCTCCAATGTTTCGAGCCGGTGCCGAAGTTCACTTACTTTATCTTTGGACTTCGTGTTCTCTTCTCTTTCTGATGCTATCACAGTTTTACTCTTTTCTTTAAATGTTCGCAAAGCAGCGTTGGCAGCCTCGACCTCTCTTTTCATAGCATCAATTTCCTTCTCCGCACGAGTGCTTTGGTCTTCCAGACCGCTGACTTCTTTTCGGAGGACTTCGTTCTCCTTGACCAACATCTCTACTTTTTCTTCCCATACCTTTAATTTGTGTTGCAAGGCCTCAAGTGATCGTTGAATTTCATGAAGTTCACGCCGTTTCGTCTCCATTGCATCTGCATGTTCTTGTACCAGTCCAATTTTATCGGCATCATTCATTTCTTTCATCAGCTCTAGTTGATCAGTCTTGGCCGCGTTCTCTTTCTCAAGATTGTCCAGCTGTGCTTGTAATTTTGCATGCTGCTTCGTAAGATCAGATAATTTCTCCTGTGTAGTGGCAAGCTCTTTGGTGAGTCGGTGAACTTTAACCTGCTCGTCTTCAACCAGTATGAGCGACCCATTGAGCTGTTTAGAGGGTCTTAGAAGTAAATAATCGCTTCAGAATTCCATATGCTATGAGTGACCATGAAATGCCTTACTTTTGATTATCCTTGCGCGGGTCCTTCGTATCATGGTCATTGCCACCCAAGAAACTATCTTCGTCGCTGGAATCTTTCCCAACGTCCATCCATTCTTGCTCTAGTAATGTAGGCGTCTTCAGAAAAATGACAGAAGACATCGAGTGAGATGGAACCTCTTTCGAAATTGTCTCATCATCCAGGGACTCGACAAGTGAAAGCTGTGATTCAGCTGGAGATAAGCTGCGACTGGATGGTCTCACAACGTTGTTAACTGCAGATGGTCGAGAAGAATCGGTTGGTAGGTGGGTTGTGGATGAAACTGAGTCAGTCTGTGAATAAGAAGGACGCTTTCTGCCGCGCACAGCAGGCACTAAAGAGTCCATGGAAGCCTGTAGCGAAGGTTTAGATAACTGGGCATGAACCGCCTCGGGGTCTGCAGAGGCTATGATGGGCTTCGAAGGCGTAACAAGTCTCCGACTACCACCTATTAGGTTCAAAAAGGACATATCACTCTTCAGTGATGGGGGGAAGACAGTGGGGCTTGTGCGTAGTGATTCAGCAGCAAATTATATGTCTCGTGAACGTGGTGGGAGCGTGCCTGAGTTATGGTGGAGAGGCTGCGGAAAAGTCGTCACTCTGGAAACAACCAGGCAGTGTCTGTAGCAGTTTGTACAAACTACTAGGGACCGTGCTAGATATCGTATAACAGAATGTCTGGCTGTCCAAAGGTACGGGAAAGAAATGGTCACTGTCACTCAGATGAGAATAGGGGCTAACAGAAGTCACCATAACATAACTCCTGTCAGACTCTAGAAGTTTATTGGCAGGGCATAATAACCAACGGTTTTAAAATCGACGACCGAAAATGAACTGCAACTCCGCATTCTGTTGAAATTCCAGTTCAAAAAAGCAAGCAGTCGGGACTACGTGATTTTACATAGTTTTTCGTGTCTATTCAATAAGTCGTGACCTCATGGTTTCACCTGCTAAAGCAGCCGTAAATAAACAAGGAAAGTTTTACTGGAGGAATCGAATAGGTGCTTGTTTACTGATCGAAGTGATGAAAAGCTCGGATATGGCTGGGGCTCCTTCTTTATTCCCCAAGTCACCTTTGATTCTGAGAAGTGCCCAATGAGTTATCCGAGTCAAAAAGCGAGACGCAACAATACTTTGCACTAAAGAAACAATGCTGCAACGTTTGAGCAGGCGTAGCTCTTATTCGAAATTTCATTGAACGTGTGACAATGAAGTACCCAGTAACAATGGCATGCTAGCTCAAATCGTCCATAAAAGTGGTGAATTAGAAATAAAATAAGTGTTTTCCCACCTGCTGTGTTTCATTGTTCCCTCCGACTGTCGAAGACATGACTTCTTTCCATTCGACCTCGGCCCGAATAGCTAGGGCTGATGAAATGCCAAGGGCTTCATTGAGCTTGGCCAAGTCAATCTGCTCATGGTTGTAGATTATGTGTGCATCTCCCTCAAATAAGCTTTCAACTGTGCTTGATATTTCCCCCTGCGCTGAGTCTAATGCCGACTGGTACAACGAAGTAAGGCTGTCCTTGAACCAGTTGACGAGATGATCCGACATAATGATGTCTAAGTAGCAAACGACGATATCTCAAGACCGGTGAGATAATATGACATCATCTAAGATTCTCACCGAGTTGACTGAACCAATGCCGTCGTCGTCCCAGAAGCACCTCTGTCCCAAGCCCTGCAAGTTGGTGATTTCCGGCGAGTTCAAAACAATGATGATGAAGGTCTGACTCCTTATTCCGTGAGTTGCCCCTGATGAGACTGAGAAGAAATTCTGAAGAAATTCTCCCAATCTTTTCGAACATGGGAAGCGCCAACGTCTGATTGTGATATCTAGAATGTTGAATCAGTTTCCGCAAGCGTGCATTCATTCAGTTGTTTTCCTAGCGTGCAAAATATGTTATGCATAACACATGCTTATAACAAGGATAAAAGTTTCGACAATCAAGCACTGGCTAGGATGGAATTCAAGGCCTCGCCTTTTCTTTCGCTTCTCGTTCAATTGTCTTTTGTCTCTCCCTCTCTTCTGTGGCTGGCCATGGACTTTTCGGGATCTCCCTTCCAGGAGGTCCAAGGCTGACATTCAGATCAGTAACTTCCCCATTCTCAAGGTCATAAACCCATCCATGGATAAAGACGTAAGTGCCTTGCAGTCCATTTTTGCCCGACCCTGGAGGCGGTTCCGACGATGAAGGAGATGTTGGAGGTGGTAGTGATGCGTAATGCTGCGAATGTATGGGTAAACACAATGAAGTGAAGGCATAAAGAAAGGAGGGGGGCAGCGCACGTCACGCATAACATAAGATCCGGCAATTCGGTTCACATTTGCTTTAACATTCTCTTCAACGAGTGCGCGTAATGCAGCTTTTCAAAAACAAACAAGTTACTCAACGCACGGTTTCCTAGACGAGTCAAAACGTACGATCATGGAGATCAGGGAGTTCGGTCAGAGGAATGTATTTACTCTTATTTCGGTGGGCGACAATTTCTGGTCTGGTCAAAATACAAGTCACAATCAAAATGGCAATACATCAACAGTGGGCGCACCGAGTCGAAGACTGATAAATTTCACGTATAGGTTGGATCCAGGTCTGGACTGCAATATGTGCTGGATGTGCCAGTGGCAATGATACAGGCAACATTGAAGCAGCGACTCCACCACAACCATAGTGGCCCATTACAATGACATGTCTGACCCCAAGGGTTTCGATGGCATATGAAAGGACAGAGTTCCTGCGGCCATGAACCAGCTGCATGCCAAGTGGCAAAGGCAGACACACTTACGAATTAAGATCCCACTCGTGAAATTGGTTTGCGATTGATCCCGATGTAAACATGGTACCAGGTTGAGCGTCGAAAATCGCCTGTTCGGCGACTCTGGGACTGTCATCGATATCAATTCACTTCCAGGTGCTTGGAAACTCACCGACTGTCAGAGCAGTCAATCAACATGTACGGGGGTTCTGATACAGCATTGTGGTGAGCATGGGATTGTGAATTTCATCATGTATCACATACTCTGTCCTTTTGACGACTCTTCGAAAAACATGGGATAGGCGGTCAACGTATTACTCCTGAAAGTTTTATTTCCTTTGACGAGTTCTTCGATATCGGAAATATATTGGGCAGATGTCTTGCAGTGACGAGCCTGAACCATAGGCAAACCATTCTTTCTTGCGAATTCGTGCAGAAGCTGATGATGAGTTGCAGAGCGTTTGGCCGACCCTAACAAAATCAACGGCTGAGAGATGGTGGTGGAACCGTGTGAACGATGGCGGAAGGACTCGATGTGGCTCGCCCATGCTGGCACATTTGCTCGACAGAACACGAGACGACTATTTGCAAAGATTTTTTCGAATCCAGAAGCTCCCTGAGTGCGTCGCTTTTTAATCGAATCCGTGGCTACTTTTCGAGTTGATCCAATAGAAACCATTTTATGGCCTTTGTTAAGAGCGCCAAGAGCGAAGTACCTCTGAACTAAGGCAGAGAACGGCATTACTGGGTCAAGATGGGCACAGTGGAACAAAATGACTCGGGCCCAAAGAACAGGCTTTGATCCTACCAGCCAATGGGAGCCCTGCAAGGAATTCCGAATTCGGAAGCTCGTAGTAGATACTCTGAAAATGGGGAAAATATCTGAGTTGAAATTTGCGGTTTAGTACCCTTACGGAGGGAAAACATGGCAGGATAGAGAAAGATATGTCCTTTTGTATCACATGATTGATTAATCAATCAACGTCCATGAAAGCCAATCCTAAATAATGTCATACAAGGTATGATAGTATTCATTGGTGATCAACACCATCTCGATCAGACTTCCCCGGTGACGGTACTCCGTCCTGGAAAAAGAATGCAGATCGAGTGTGGGCGAATTCTTGTGTCTATAGTTGCTGGACCGCTGAGAGAAAGGCTTCACAGATATCCCGACGCCTTCTTTGTCTCAAGACTAGCTATTTCTTAGCCCTCAAGCCATAGCTAATTCACCCTAACTGGTCTTGATCAGCCCATTCCACTACAGTGACTCAGCTCTGCGAATGTGAGGTTCTTGACTTCAAGGTGGAGTGCTACTTACAAATATCTCCTTCCCCTGCAGGCATCCACTATTGCATTAATTTGAACCGAAACATATATATACACATTCCCACATCAGAGCTTCTTGCTCCAGCCCCCGAACACACCTAAACTGGGGCACCAAGCTCAACCCCTGGCATGCACATTCTCACTCTCTTTAGCGTGTTTCTATTGTTCGCTCCTGCCTTTGCAATATGGCCCAGGCCGCATAATCTGACGACTGGCAATACGCCTCTTCGTCTCACAGCCGATTTTTCTATTCAGCTGTCCGGGATCGGCCAAGTACCGCAGGACCTCTCCGACGCCATACAACGCACGTCCCATTTCCTCAAGACAGACAAACTAAAGGCTCTTGTTCCAGATAGGGGTGCCTCTTCTTCTGGTGCAGTCAACTCGGCCGCCATTTTACAGTCACTCATGGTCAAACTATCTCAACATTCGGGATCGGTAAAGAGTATCAGTGAAGATGCAGTTGCTGGTTTGGGAGCCTCGGACGAGAGTTATACTCTGCAAGTTCCTGCAAATGGTGGAAACGCAATCTTGACAGCAAATACCGCCTTAGGGTTGTTCAGAGGATTGACTACATTCGGACAGTTATGGTATGATTTAGATGGGACAACTTACACGCTCGGTGCCCCGATTCATATTAGAGATTCTCCAGCTTATGTGAGTTCGTGAGGACTTTTCCTCGATCGTACTAATACAGACCAAATGTCCAGCCTTATCGAGGATTCATGCTCGATACCTCTAGGAATTAGTAAGTACCACCGTTATCCCTGCGACAAAGGGCGTGTGTATATTCAAGTTCTCTTTAGTTTCCCTGTTGAGGACATCAAACGGACCTTGGACGCAATGAGCTGGGTTAAGATCAACCATCTTCACTGGCACGTCGTAGATGCCCAATCATTCCCCCTCGTCGTTCCCGGCTTCGAGGAAATATCGCAGAAAGGGGCATATTCTTCTAGCCAAATTTATACCCCTGAAAATGTTCAAGATATCGTTGCTTATGCTGCTGCGGTACATTTGGAGATCATATACATTTGTCTTCCCTTGTTCTGATGTTTCTATTGTAGCGAGGTATTGACGTTATGGTCGAGATAGACATACCAGGACACACTGCTATCATCTCGAAATCTCATCCAGAACATATTGCATGTCCCGAGGCTTCACCCTGGTCTGATTTTGCCGCTGGTAGGCTGCTCCATAAAAATGTCCGTCAATATATCATATATTCATGATCCCTGGGATTGCAGAACCTCCTGCTGGCCAACTTCGTTTTGCTAATGCTGCAACGACACAATTCACGGCCAATTTAGTGAAAGAAGTTTCATCTATGTTTCCATCGAAGCTATTCAGTACAGGAGGTGATGAGTTGAATACGAATTGTTATGCAAACGATAGTCCAACACAGGAAGATCTCAGTAGGTCCTTCAGTTAGGAATAGTTATGTGAAGATACTCAAAAATGCGTGCGTAGGATCACAAGGGAAAACTTTTGAACAAGCACTAAATACCTTCATACAAGCCACTCATTCTGCCCTCTTGAATGCAGCAAAGACACCGGTGGTTTGGGAAGGTACGTTGCTCTTATTATCGTTTCTTCCTCGTGTGTTTGACTTCGGCAACAAGAAATGGCGCTTGAACACCAGGTCAAACTTGACAACCAGACACTAGTCTTGTACGTAAAATAAGTCTTTTTCCAGATTGATTTCTCAACTTGTATAGGGTTTGGGTTTCCTCACAACATGTAGCATCAGTCGCACAGAAAGGGTTCAGATTGATTCACGCTGCTTCTGACTTTTTCTACCTTGATTGTGGGGCCGGAGAATGGATTAACAACGATATTAATGCCAACAGCTGGTGTGATCCTTTCAAAACATGGCAGAAGTCTTATTCATTTAATCCGACTAACGGTTTGACGGTGGCTCAGGCTAAGCTAGTCGTTGGTGGTACGTGCTAATATTTTGAAAAATTAGACATCTTTATGTCATTGTAAAATAGGTGAACAATTACTATGGACTGAACAGTCTGGCCCATCCAATCTCGATTCCATTGTCTGGCCACGTGCTGCAGCCTCCGCCGAAGTTTTCTGGTCAGGTCCAGGAGGTGATGTGAGGACAGCACTTCCAAGACTACATGATGTAGCGTATCGCTTTGTACAAAGAGGTGTGAAAGCGGTTGCGCTGCAGCCTCAGTGGTGTGCGTTGAGGCCAGGGGCTTGTGATACTGATTCATAATTGAGAACTTCTCCAAGACCTGTATGATACTCGAAATGACTTTGGTGCAGGCACATTCACCCGAAATGGTTTGTCTCGAGTGCACTGCTTCCTGAATGACAGGTGGATATTGCTCAAGTTTGTCCGGTCCAAACCAGTCTGAGTTGGTTGTCTCAAGATTCGTGAAGGAAAGAAAGATAAAGCCCGTTAGGCCAGAGGCTCTTGTTACTGATAATGATGATGGTGTGGGTGATAACCCGGTGTTGAATTCATACGCTCTGGACCATTTGTTCGCGTTACATGTACTTATACGGGGGTAGGCACTGTTGGCACGTGCTGTCGTTTTAAATGGACTCTTCGGCTCTTCTTTTCTCTTTTCTGAGTGCTCTCTCTCCTTCTTCCGGTGACAATGCTGGACACAGCAGCACTACGCCCGGAAGTCAATCTCGTAATCACATTCCGCGCAGGCTCTGGGCTATGTAGCAAGGAGGAAGCGAACAAAGCCGAACATCAATACGTTTGTTTAATTGATACATTGACAAATGCCGGATTGAAGGCAGTTGGTAAAAAAGGCAGATCTGCTGGGCAAATTTTAGTGTTTGTGACATGGGCGCAAGAACACTTGGAGAACTTGATAAGGAGGGAGAGGTACGCCGTACCGATCGTTTTTGTTTTTGTTTTTGGAACGTGTTCTTATCTGGCACGTGCCTCCAGGCAAACTGATTTTCTATCTGGCCTTCCCATTACCCCTGTGTCGAGAGATAGTTTCATTGAGCAGCTGTCGCCTGCAGACAGCATACGTCTTGTATATGGTTTTATCTCCTCCTGCTCCAGTGAGGGTGGTCTGGGAGTATCACCTGGGAGCTCCGAATGGGATCTAGTTGAGTCTATCACTCCCTTGCATGACCGCAACTTCAACGAAATGTGGGTGCGGTCATGGAAACCGCGCAAAATGGGTTCTGTTGAACTGAACGGCATCAGAGAGCAGGTTTGTAACACTAGTCTTCGTTTCTTTCTACGCCTGATCATTTATTACTACTACCTGCAGTTTGGCGAATCGGTTGGACTCTATTTTGCTTTCCTGAATGGCTACACGCAATTCTTATTGTTTCCTGCTGCTCTTGGACTCTTCTCTTACTTCTTCCTTGCCCCTTATTCTCCGGTGTACTCGATCCTCTTATGTATATGGTCTGTGGCATTTGTTGAGTGGTGGACGGTACAAGAGAGAATTCTTTCGTTGCGCTTCGGTACGCGCGGATCCTTCTCCGTCGAGAAACGTCGTGCAAATTATAAACCGGGAGGGACCTGGTGGGGACGCGAAATCCGCATTCTTGCAAGTTTACCCGTGATATTGCTATTCGCAAGTGTCTTAATCGCGATAATGACATTTATATTCGTCACTGAGGCCTTTGTGACGGAACTCTACCAAGGCCCTGGAAAGCAATTAGTCGTATGTTGGAAAAAAAAACTCTTCTTTGACTGAACAATCTGTGATCTGAATCTTTGTGTAGGCTTTCTCACCCACCATTCTTTTCTCTGCTTTGGTTCCTCAACTCTTGTCGTTTTATCAAACATTCGCGGTTCGTTTCACTTCGTGGGAGAATCATTTCCATCAATCCTCCTACAACACCTCCCTAACTCTCAAAACGTTCGCACTCAGTGCCATTGTGGCTTACATGCCCCTAGGTCTGAGTGCATTCGTTTATGTGCCTTTTGGTGAAGGTGTCATGCGTTATGTACAACGTGGGCTCTTCGCTTTGAAGCTCAAATGTGGTGGAAATTTGATGTCTAGCATTTTCTCGCTGCTCAATGACACTACTACTGCTGCTACTGTCCCCACGGATGGATTGAATACTGCCACGAGCTCTATTCTTAGTGGAAGCGCTGGTATTTGGGATGTGGACGTCAACAGTGCAAGACAAAAACTCAAACCTGCGAGACTGAAAGACCAGATGTTCGCTTACACCGTTACCAATCAAATCATAGATACCTTCAATGAGATCGGACTCCCGTTCGTCATGCGTTTCGCGGTCAAATTGTGGAATGGAAAACCCAGACCAGATCCTATCGAAAAGAAGGCTAATATCAATACGAACGAGGAAGAAAACAAGGAAGAAGGATACTTGGACCAAGTTCGAGAGGAGGTGGAATTACCGGAATATGATTTATTTGGAGATTATAGTGAGATGGTCATTCAATTTGGGTATGTAACACTTTGGTCGACAATTTGGCCTTTGGCACCTGGTGAGTTTTATCTTTTTTGGTTCCAACTTGAGCGTGCTCGAAACCTGTTCCCCTCCCCTTTTTTTAAATTTTTTTAGTTATGGCACTTTTAAACAACATCTTCGAGTCCGAGTCCGATGCTTTCAAATTGACGGTCCACCATCGCCGGCCTATTCCCATCCGAACAGACACGATGGGTCCATGGCTTGATGCTCTTTCTTTTCTTACCTGGCTAGGTGCCTTGACAAACTCAGCTCTCGTGTATCTTTTCTCTCCTGAATCTGAGGGTGCTGTCGATTCGTTTGGCGTCGTTTCGAGTACACTCGACGGAGGAGGAGGAGGAGGAGGTGGTGGTGGTGGTGGTGGTGGTGACGAAGTGACGACCTATATCGCTATGAAGGAACTCCTTTTCAAGACCGTTTTTGTCGCTGTTGTGGCATCTCATGGGTATATCCTTGTTCGTGCTATTGTACGCCATATTGTAGAGAAGATATGGTGGAAAGGGAGTCTGGAAATACAGGAGAGGGAGAAGGAAGAGCGGACTATGAAGGAGAAGTTTTTGGATAGTATCAGTCATGCTGACACCAAGAGTCGTCATCATTTGTCCAAAGAACCAGTTCAGCTACCACCCGAAGTAGCAGCGGAGGAGGAGACTAGAGGTGAAATCGGGTTTTGGGACCATGATGAGGGAGTGGATGAAATTCAGAGACTTGTAAAGGGAGCGTAAAAAATGGTTTAACAAGTACTCTATATTACAAACTAGAGAGTGGTCTTCTAGTTTGGTCTTGAAACTGTTTTCGAAAAAATCTAACCATTCTATCACCGTGATTTTTTCGCAAATTGTCGTTGGCTGGTACAGCATTGCCTTTATATGTATCATTTCATCACACACAACCAACCAACCGACGACCAAACTACTAACTACTACTACTACTTGACCAGAATATAATCTGACCATTTGACTAAGAGTACACCACTCCAACACTACATAGTAAAAGAAAAAAGAAAAGAACAAAAGAAAACAGCAACTACAATCACTGAGGGGGGAAAGTCGATGTTTTTCCATATAGAGCACAGATTTCAGGGAAGGAGAGAGAGAAAATATACCATGGTGACAAGATACCGAATAAGAAAAGAAAAGAGAGAGAGAGAGATCGCAGCAAACAACAGTGTAAATAGTAATGCAAATAGTAATGCATGACGAAGAAGACGAGGAGGTTAAAAAAAAACAACGTATCACGGAACTCGATCAAATCAATCGTTAAAGCATTGCAAAAAACTTCCAACATTGGGACGCGGCAAGGGGGTTAGATGATCATAAAAATGATATAGATACGCGCATAGAGGTCGTTAAGCAGAGAACGAAACAAGGAGGAAACCATCAACGTCGGCCGATAAGGACGAACAAGCGGACATGTTGATCCCGTGGCATCATTGTATGGCCAATGCCGACAATGACTGAAAGGTGGGAGAGAGAGCAGCGAAGAGCGTGTAGTGTCCAGTGATGGCGGTGAGTTGGTGAACGAATAAGGAGATAGACAGGCGGAGGGCCTGTCGTCCAGTTGGAAATTATGTGCAGTTGGGGATTACGAAAGAAAAAAAAACAGGAATATAGTTGTGAGGGAGGATATATGATAATAGAGCAGATGCAGTGTGCCAAGAATGCAACAGACAGAACTCAAGAAAAGGGAAAACCCGGCATAGATGGAGTCGGTAGGTAGGTATCCTAATCAAAGAAATGATGAGCGCTCCGAGTCTGATAGTTTGGAGGACTCACAAGAGCAAAGGACATTAGATCTCTATGAAACAGAGGGGAGGTGAGGGAAGCAGCTATAGGATTCCGGAATCTTTGAGGGCGTTCTGCAATATTGTTTCCTTGACAGCAGCAAAGACGAGTCGGATATTCGTTGTGTCAGTCGCTTGAGTCAAACTAGCTACCTATCAGAAACCTGGTTCTGCTTCGGGGAAGCCAAGGACTGGACTGACTGAGGGTATACACTGAGTCGCGCCCGATTGGCCTGCATAAACTTCCAAAGGATATATTTGGCTGCCTTGTTGACATCTGTACCGCCGGTATACTCTTCAAAGAACTTTGCAAGAGGGACCTATCAAGGACATGAATGCACCCCAATGTGAGGGGGGCTACTTGGACGTACCTTGGGAAGCTTGGTTTTGAACACGTCGATTTTGTTCAGAAACAGGATGATTGATGTGCGAACAAACCATCTTGAGTTGATCACGGACTCGAAAAGGGCCAGAGACTCCCGCATTCGGTTCTAGTAGTGTCGTGAGTTGGTGCCACACACACACCCAGGAGTGGATGGACGCACTTGTGATTTGTATTCGAGGAGATCCTGGTCATACTCGCTGAGGGCCGTGCAGAAGATGATTGAAGTTACTGATTCGAAACAATGAATCCACTTTTTCCGCTCTGAGCGCTGGCCTCCGACATCGAACATGTGTATGCTGGGTGATGGGAATTAGATATATAGAGAGAGAGAGAAAGGTACACACGAGAGTTGGCCCATGCTGAATCGAGTTTCAGTGATGCCGACGCTCTTCTGACGGGCACGCAGGACGTCGGTCTCATCTGGGACATAACCAGGGGCACCTATGCGCAGGACATTGTTGAAAAAGCTTTCAAGTGTGAATCAATTAGCCTTGTCGAGAAAAAGATGGGCTCACTATTCTGCGGAATCCATGAGGTAGAATTCGCTCATGTGATCCTCGACAACCTTGGGAACAACAGGGTCTTTGAGGAACTGGTGGATTGCTTCCGCAATCTCGGGAGAGAAATGGACCTGGGATCCGCCGTATGTCTCTGGATTGTAGTCGAGGATCTTTTCGACGAGGAGCTGAACAGAGAGAGAGTTGTGAGTGTGTGTGTGAGAAAGAAAGAGAAAACCCCTACTCTGTTGGTGGTTTCGTGGCACTCGAGGCCGATCTTGCGCATGTAAATGACAACAGAGCGAGCACACTCGACGACATTGCGGTAGACTGTAGGACGATACTCGAGCAGCTGGTCTGTGGTAAAGCCGCCCTGGTGGATGATTTTCATCTGCTTGACGACAGTGCTCTTACCAGACTCTCCTGAACCTGGAGGAGATTAGAATAAAGTACAAGTACAAGTAGAGTAGAGAGACAGACCGAGAAGGAGAATCTTGCATTCACGTTTCAGACGCTTGCTGTCCTCGTCGAGCCCACGTTCAATCGAGTCCGAATTCAGTCGGCTGTCCTCATCGCCTTTGGACATGCACCCTCCCATCGTGGTTTCTGGCCCAGGTCCCACCTGTCACGCGTCACAT
>Ga0157357_1000241_pt1 | contig 22710 bp, 30 predicted proteins | sample AttcapACBM1_FD_111485 | JGI IMG/M metagenome (GOLD analysis project Ga0157357, IMG submission 111485) | Fungus gardens microbial communities from leaf cutter ant in Botucatu, State of Sao Paulo, Brazil - Atta capiguara ACBM1 | ecosystem: Host-associated > Fungi > Mycelium > Unclassified ... | reverse complement strand
TATGACACTCAGAGGGGCTCCTATACTATACGTTTAATGCAGACTCTGAGGAAGAAGCCGAAACTCCTTTCATGAGTGTGATCGACCTCCGGGTACTGTGACATTTTGCACTCTCATGTTTAACGATTTTGTGGCTACCGGTTGGGAGGACAGTCTATTTCACTTTGCGATAAGGCTGCGTGTTACGGGATTCCGCCTGGCTTTACTGCTATCGAAGTCTCTCTTCCCAGCTTACAATACTCGCCATTTCCCGGGTCCATTTTTGAGGACTGACGTCAACATGACCACTTCTTCGAGCGTCCTGGCTTATCTCGCCGTTGGAACCGGACTGAGTTGGATAATTTTCTGACTCTTCATACACTGGCATCTGGCGAGTCAGGAGTAGTAGTGCTGATTGATCTGCTCTTCCTTTTTGACGCCCCTCAAGCTTCTTGCCGAAGGTTTGGCCAGTCGACGCATTGATTGGCAGGTCCTTCAATGTGGGCGTTGCAGAGTATATCACAAAGGCGGATCGTCGGACTGTCATGAGCATTGCCTGGAATATGCATGACAAGGACGAACAAATTCCATGCAATTGGGCTTGATCGAGAGGATTCTGTTTGGCAGGCAAGGCATTCAGTGATCTACGGTTGACGCAGCGAGATCCAAGAGCCTGGAGCCCACATCTCGTATTCGCAGTGCCCTACGTACGATTGCACCGGTTTCTTCGACCGTGTATTCGATCGCTCGATTTCGTTCTTTCCTTCTTTTGGGTTGCGTCCTGCATCGTCCTATCCTTTTTTTAATGAATTGTCGGTCATCTTCAACGGGACGTCTGAGCTCCGCAAACGCTATCTGTCTAGCTAGTTCACGATCTCGATGCTCTTTCTTTAAAAGCAGTCATGTTCATCGATCATTCTCTATTGCACGTCCTCGATTTCAGAATAATGTCCCGTACTGACCAGGACTATGTATCCCTTTCCTGTGTATGTGTCGGCGTTGGTCCAGGCGGTACCACCTCAATGCTCGCGTATGTTTTGGTTCTCAGAATAATTAGCCTTGATGTAAAGAGATGACAGTCGCGTTGCCGTGGTCTCCTGGTTTGGCGCTATCCAGTTTGAAGCATTCGTCTTGCCTGGCACTCACGTATTAGATCCATTCTCTCTTCTCCCTCTGACCTAGTCATGACTATAGTTGATTTCAGATCGTAACGGACTATAGAACCTCTACGACAGGTATCACAGAACAGCATCTCAATTCCCGTACTTTTTTCCCTCTTGTTTTGTCTTCTTGTGCTCATACTCCTGCATAGCTGAGGCTTTACCCTTTAGCACCGTGCAACATCAAGTTGCCGAACTTATCAAAGGCAAGGTTCTCATAGGCCATTGCCTATGGAACGATCTCTCAGGTTTCGTTTGATGCGTAGCGCACGGTTTCCCTGGAACTGACTATATGTAATCCAGTACTCGGTATACCTCACCCTGCCGTTAACACGCGTGATGTTGCTCTCTATATGGTAGAGATTATTTTTTTTGGCTGGACAAGGTAAATGCTGATAATAGTATCATAGCCATTCCGCAACAGCTTGAAAGCACAGCAGACAGTTGGCCTCCCGACCCTGATGTGGAACTTGATGGCCCGTGAAATTCAACTGGCCGGAGAACACATCCATCCAGTACGTAATTATTGTCTTGTTCTGACCCATCTAACTGAGCATGGCTACATTCCAGGTCGAAAATGCTCGAGCTGTCATGGATCTATATAGGTCATACAACGAACCATGGGAGGCTACCATTGAAAAGGGACATTGGCCTTGTACCATCCCTCCGAGCACTTTCTCGAGATGCTATACCTGACTCTGGCGATCACGACCTCCTCTGACACCTGTTGTAACTGTGAGTTAATGGTTGGACTGTTATTCATCATCTAGCTATCAAATTTGCTGTAATGCTCTAGTTTTTCTACATATGTACTTGCGCGGGCTTTGTATCTTTAATATGTCAAATGTATGTCAGAGACTGGGATTCAGGCATGGTACTCTGTTTGAAATGGGAGCATGAATTTGTGTTCTCATTTAGTAGCCATTGCTCAGAAAGTGGTTGATATACTCTCGGATGATCGAATCGTCCATGCCGTAAAGGCTACGAATTTGAGTCTTAGAAGCGCGTTACCAGGATGTTATGTCCATAACTTGTTATTAATTCATAGAAGGTGACTAGATATCCGAATCCTTTCTGTATATGGAAATTCCAATTGAGAGCGGATCAATCAATGGCGGGTCTACAAAACAACATACTCGTGAGTGGATACAATAAAATGTGGGAAAACCGTAGATTTCTTGCCTCTTCAGCACCCAACAGTCGCATGATTCCTTCATAAGCAAAAAGAGCAGAAGCGTTCATAGGGAACGCTCGAAGTAGTGTCGGCGCCAGACCTCGGTAAAATCCAGCTACACCATCAACTGAGTACGTTAGACGAGCTACGGCGATGAAGGATGGTCGCGAAAAGGTATAATCTAGACGAGTAGAGGGTGTAGGATAAGGTCTTGGATAAGGGTAAGCCAACATTCGGCTAAGGCGGTGAATGTGGGCTAAGTCCATGCAAGTATTTCCAAATTATTCGTTGGCTCACTTTTTGATGTTGTCTGCAGGGATAGCCATTCCCCAATAGACGAAAGATGCAAAACCCCCTGACAAGAAATTCGCGGTTCCAGTTGATATCTATCATGGAGGAAAACAATGACATTGGTGAGCGAGGTTCTGGGGTAAGATCTCACAGAGTATGAGGTTACCTCTAGATGAGAAAAACCACGCATGAGTGCCTTGAATTTTTTTTTTAAATCAATACTATCGGTTCAACAACTAGGTTGTAATATGAAGTTACCTCAACTGATAGAAACATCCAAAAAAAATTGGCTCGAAAGATAAGACTGCCAGTGAACCCTGACCAAATGCCAAAGACACCTTGCTGACGAATTATCTGTCGTGCACAGTCAATGGGTCCTTTAAACTGTCGATCCTCAATTGCCTTTTGGGACTGGAGTTGAAGCTTGACTACCAAATGAGTTTTTTCATCCCGAAAGATGGGCGCAAAACACCGGGAGACACACACCCTTGAGTGATTCAAACGGTGTGGCGATCACTGCACTATCGCGATAAGGAAGCATGTAAACGACAGTAAACCACCACTGCTGTGAACAGACCTTGTCAGACCTGCAAATAGCCCAGCGACGCCATGACCGAGGAGAGTTAAGCGTTGGCGCCCGCTTATGGGATGATCTTCACTCATGCCTTGTCGAAGAAAGAATAGCCGGTAGTTATGAAGAGACCCCATGAGCACTGAGTCAATAAGGCCCCAACCAACCACCTGGGGCGTTGCTCCTTTATAGAGCGCAAGAATACCCTGGATAAGGGCAAAAGGTAAGTCGAAACTGTCTCCTAGCCAAGTTCAGTAGCACACCTCGTTCCGAACAATCTTACGGAGTACATCAAGGGCACCGCGATGAGACCCCGAGGGAGAGCATTGCAATCGAGTTTTCACGGTGTCGAAACTGTTCAACATTATTGAGACTTGCTTTTACTTTTTTACCTGATTAAAAATAAGACTCAGAAGAGTAGTGTTTTGCTTTTTTTTCATTTTGAAAAGCCCGACTTTTTGGAATTCAAATCTATTCACCTGTGACCAATCGCTACCTGAAAAAAATTCAGCTTGTGATTTTTTTTTCAGAAGATTAGTTGAAGTGACTTTGATAAATCCTGGAGAAACGAAAACGATAGAATGAGAAAAAAAAGGGTCATGACCGCGGGTTTTATTGCAGAAGACCCCTCGCACCACTTCCAAGGCCAGCAAAAGCTCCGATAGTCCTAATGTGACTGGATGATATATTCTCTTCCATATGTTAAAAGAGGCTGAGCTTAATGTATGTGATAGTCGCCTTGCTAATTAATTTAGACCACGTGGACAACCCGGGCACTCAAGTACACACGTATTGCCGGCTACTCTAGCTCCGACTTCTCTCTGTCCACTTCTTGCTATATGTCAGATTCTGCTGGTGGAAATAGCTATCAAGAGGAGAAACAATGTCGTATATGTCTAGACGGTAGCGAGGCTGAACATGAAATGGGCAGACTCATTCGTCCTTGTCTTTGTAAAGGTTCAATTAGCGTACGTTCCCATGCACTGACAATGTCTCTTTCTTCAAAATCTGATTTTTTGGAGCAAAGTATGTCCATGTGAAATGTCTTCAGAAGTGGAGAAATACCTCTTCATCCAGGAGTGCTTTCTTCTCATGCCCCCAGTGTCACTACCAATACCACTTTGCTCGAACAAGAATCGTCGGACTGGCTTCGAATCCTGGTAATTCGTTTACCCTCCCACCAGATGGTCCAGATGACACTAAATCACACCCACACCCACACTCTCTCGTAGTTCTTGTGGGCGGCTTATCGGGTCTCTTTTTCACAGCTATCGTAATGCTCGCTTCCTACATCACCACATACTTCATGTCTGCGTTCGAAGAGTCAACCACATCCCACTATGCCTGGTCGTTCTTCTACGTTTCCCCCTTTGAAGTGGCTCAGGATCTGGTAGTTGCTGCGCTACGAATTCTGAAGGAAGGAGGAATCGACAGTCTATTCGATGAAGCCATTCCCACAGGGAGAAATAATCTCCACACCCGCCGCCCAGACCGTTTGTCCCGTTCAACCTCTAACCCAGGCTTCATCAAACGATTCGTCAAACGATTTCTGCTGGGACTGCCATTGGTCGGTGCGGGGTCCCTCGTCCACATGTTACTTTCTGTTGGGTATCTACTTCCTGTACAATGGCTGGCCCGTTACAGAGGTAACCGCAATCGTCGTGACAACTCTAGAGACGTCGCAGCGCTCATTGTTGTTGCCCTTCTGGCTGTGGGCGCCATAAGGTGGGAGTATCATGTTCTTCATCTCACGAATCACTATCCTGATCAGAACTTAGAGCTTTGCTTAAGGTGTATCAACTCACACACACTATGACCCAACGCCTTCTTCTCCGTGCAGAGGATGCCATCCTTGAAGTCAATTAGCAAACATCTATCTATTCATGAGATTTTACGACGGGCGTTTTAACTCAAAATATGTAAATACTTATTAGCATCATAGCATACACAGGATACAGACCGGAACCAAAAGGCCAACAGATCATTTACAGGAGTAGTTTATCGTTTGCATCAATCTCTAGTTGCAATCGGTGTTGAATGTCTTCGTAGACCTTCATGGTCTCCTCTTGGCCAGGTTTCGATTGCGCAAGGTGTCGATTGACCACAGAATCAATCTTTTCAAGAACGAGTGCTTTTGTAGTGATCGAGGATTGAAGCCGAGAAACCTCTTCGAGCCAATCACTCAGGACCACAGCTATATTAGACAAAATGACCTCCGCATTGGCCGGATCGTCAAAGGGTGGAACCTATGGGCCTCTGAGCAAATAGAGACGGCAAGGATCTAGAAAATCACTCATACCTGGGAATCATAGATATCAGTGAATGAGTCTAATATTGTCTCCAAGGAAAAGCCGCATTGGGTTAGTAATCGAGGTGCCCAACCATCGGGTAACTCAGTCTTATGTGCTAGCATAAAACGAAGCAGCAGTGGCGCAATACATGCTACAATTCATGAGACTATGAGAGGGGAGTATCCGAGCTACATTCGATAACGCACGGAGAGGGAATGTAAGGCTTGAATGGTTAAGTCTTTGAGCCAATGAGGCGATCCGCGACTGGATTGAGTCAGCTGCTGCGGTTGCTTCAAGCTTATCGGCGAGGACTAGAATAATCTGTCAGTATGATACAGTTCACTGTGACAGCCAGTGACCCACTTTCGTCAAAGATCTTCGTCCAAATAGACCGGATTACACTTTCGTCGTCATGGCCCGAAATGTGAAGGCAAAGAAGTTGAAAGTCCAGTAACCGGAAAGGTATAGCAAAACCTTGGTATAACTACAACACGTTAGGTCACATGAGGACTAGCCGAACTGATATTTTGCGAGCTAACCTCGGTCATAGTCATCAGTTGTTTCGATAGCACTCGGATCTTTTGTTCGACCGCGGGAGAATCGCTGACATGTGGGAGAAGTATGCTGTATATCTCTGATTGAACTCGGTAAACTTCCATTTTCTCTTCTAGAATCGTCAATATCCCGACAGAAGTTTCTTGACGGTTACTAGGGGAACCGGAATGGGATTTCGCATTTGCCATTGCAAGAGTCAAATATTCCAAGCGCGAATTCAAATCGAGATCGAATCTGGAACAAACACGAGTAAGTGAGACTATCTACATGTAAATAGAGGGACTCATTTCTGCTTGACTCACTGCTTAGAGTCCGCTAGAACGAGCAATATCTCAGCAGCGTATAGCGGTTGACCATTCTTGACATAAAATTGCCAGAGCAGCTGATAATTTTTCACGGTGACAGGCTCCCGTTTAAGATGAGCCTCAAGGTATTTCGGTCGCATCTTATTATGAGAGATGTCTTGACTCGAAGAGGAACGAAAGATAGAATGCGCGCACCTGCAGCAAATCATCGGCAAGACCTCGACCGATCAACCAATCGTATAATATAGAATGGAACATTTCGTCCTCGCTCGCCAATGCTAGTTCATAGGCACTATCGCGCACAGTCTCAGGGTCGTCCGGTCCAGAAAAACTCTGTGCTTGCTTCTTGATATTACACTTCTTCTCGAACACCGAGAGCGAGTCCATGACGAGACCATAGCATCGCATGCGTAGATTGGCCTGTTCTTGGCGAGGGTCATTCGCAGGAGATCCCGCGAACCAATGCTCCAACCCAATATTATTGAGGTCAAAGACGTGTGCACAGATCAAAGGCAGACGTATAGCGCCTGACATTCAGTGATCAATGAACGACAGACACTCATAATTGAAACAATCGGACCTTCCACATAGTCCAGCTGTTGATAGTCTCCAATTATTTCACGCAATTTTTCGAAATCAAGAATTCGGGAGCCTCTGGTGAATAGCCTTAGTGTCGGGTATGAGTACATATGCTGACACCAATTTGAAGGTAGTCTTACTGCAAGGATTCAGTAAGCCACTTTTGTCCCTCAATTGAACTCATCGTCTCGACGGCCTTCTGGATGTTTTCCCGTGCCTATTACACCAAAATCAGACGTTATGTGAGTTTCAAAGCGCCAATGATGACAGACTTTGTATAGCATCACATCATCCGTGCTGCAGAATGAACCGCATCTTCGCTGGATGACTTCACTGATGGTATCAACCTAGAATATCAACAGGGTCAGATGTAGGTATACATCTTGTGCAAGAACTCCTACACTAATTTGCTGCCCACTCTGCTGATCTATGACGACATTAACTAAAGCCCTCGATATTGTCATACCATTCTGTGTCGTGATAAGATCTTCCAAGGTCAGGCCAGCGATTATCTTCTGTGTCTCCTTATCGCAGCTGTATGTGAAATTCCTGATCAATATGCGGATTTCAGTATCTGCAAGAACACTGACCTGGAAATAAGCTCATTGATACGGTAGTCATTCAAGAGGAGGACAAAGGACAGCCCTTCAATGGTTCGAGTGAGAAGATTTGTGAGCTCCATTATAGAAAGCTGCTCAGCCTATTTCACAGTCAGCGATTCAAAAGTAGTCGAAGGTTCGTTTATTGACCTTCAAAGCCTCCTGGTTTAGGGTCGTATCACCGGGGGAAGCATGAAAGATATGAGGGTTTCGATCCAGGAATTCCTTGAGCGCGAAGAGGTTTTTCTGGATCATGGCAAGGGTATGCTCTGGAACGTTCAGCTGTTGCTTTTCCTCTGGCCTGCAAAGAAAATCAGGAAGGCTTGAAGACCATGATGACAGAAGGTATGATCGCACCCTATTTTCGTTAACTTGGCTTTCCACGCCGGACGGACAAGACGCGCGAAGTAAAGAACGAAACCTTCACGACGGCCACTAAAAAATGTCGAGCCCTGTGTATCAGCTGGATTATCCAGAGAAAGGATCAGCCCTGTCCAGTATTCAGCTCATATGGAATGGGTGCACACCGGTTCCATATGTGGCTCTTTCAGACCAGACTGGGCGCTCTCCGAAGTCGTAAAATGCCTGTTTAGCGGCGGCAACTATTTCTGGGGATGCATGGGTGACCAATCCGTCTGGTGACATCGTTCCATCCAAGAACGTGTTACCAGCTGAAAGCGCAAGAAGCATAGAACACGTCTGATCACGTCCGAAGCTGAAGATCAAAAAAGTCTATGTTGTATACAACGCAAAACAAGAAAATCACATACCTGTCTCTGAAATCTATGATTGGTTGTACGTTGTTTCCGCTTTGCAGCTCCTCCACCACAGCCTTGAGATAGTCCACGGCCCGCCGTTTGCCCAAAAAGGACAGGCCAATGTTGGTCAAAACCATGAATTGCTGGGAGGGCTCAGTGAATTGTCTTCCCAGCTCGTTGATCACTGATGGGCTTGGCGTGTTCGGTGGTACAGTCGTCACATCCCTGGGTAGAGATGCTATTGCCCACGTTCTACCTGGGATTGATAGCAATGAAGCGTTCTCTGTTAGAGGAGGTTGTGAAGGTGAAGCAGCATAACCACCACCACCATATGTTCCATAGGGTTGATGTGGCTGTTGACCTTGTTGTGTTGCATTCAACTGCCCGAGCGAGCCGATTCGTGTCAAATCGGGAGAAGCACATATAATATAATCTCTTCCGTCCGAGTCACACTGCTGTGCAGCGGCGAGAAGACCATCACAGTAGCAAGCACTCTCAATATTAGACATTACAAAACCATGCGCCGGTTTGTGGGGAGGCTGCCCAAAAGACGTAGTGGATTGTAAGTTTGCCTGTTCGTCAGGATGAAGGAGGTTAGGAGGGGGGAATCTGACATGGGAGAGCTGCAACGATCGAATAGTGTTGGTTGTTGGGGTATGGGTAAAACCGTAAGTTGGTGCAGGTCCAAAATACAACCTGACACCATGGGTAGTGACAGCCAGCAATTGAATACCCGAACGCGAATCCTGGGGTGCCACAACGTGGAGAGAGACAATCTGGAAGGACTGTGGTGTCAAAGTAGGAAACCCAGCTGCTTTGTCTTGTGCAATTTTGTAGATATTCGAAAGCGTCTGGAGGTGTTGAAGAGTTTTTGCTCCGTTCGGCTTATAGACTGATAAGACATTATTCTCGCTGAGAGTATAAAGACAGTCTCTTGAGGTGTCAGCGGTAACAATCACTATCCTATCTGCACCAGAGCTAGAGTGCTATATCGTGAAACATTGGAAACTTGCTTACCATCGTTGTTCGCTGCTGCAAAGCGAGGGAGCAAGCTTTGGACATGACCAACAGAATGATTGATGAGTTGAATCCTCTTGCCAAACCAAGCATCCTGTCGCTGATAGAAAAATTCGTACAAACACCCATCCTGAGCACCTGCCATGAAGATTCGCCCATCTGGCATCCCAGCAATGGAGACTACCCCAACTTGCGTCAAGGCCTTGATGCCTGTGACGAAAAACTGAACCCCCTTTCGAGGTCGATCATCAGATCCAGGCGTTAACGAAAGTCCGAGCAGGGATATGGAACTGGAGGTACATAAGACAAGCAAGTGGGATATCTCTTCAACGAAAACCGCTGCTTTGGGACGGACAAGGGCAACAAAGGTGATATTCTCGGGTTGGTCAGTGAAAGAGCTCAGCTCTTTCCTGCAAAAGGATGAGTATATAGCGATATAGCGATATAGTGTAGAATGATACCCACCCCTCATTGTAATCCCATAGAAATAACATATGGTCAATGGTGATCCATGCTAGTTCGACTTCTGGCAACAAGCCCATATGACATGTGACTCCAGTAGCTTTACATAGGTTTGAGATAATTGAGCCTCATTAAAAGAATCCTTGCCACTCACTTTCATAACACGAAAGGAGATCCTCAGGAATGGGTATGAATCTTCGTTTCTGGTAAGGGACTCGAGTGTCATCGGGGAATATGCTATAGGATGCCGATGCTTGACCCCCAGCTGGCTGCACTCAGATAGAAGGGGACGTGTTAATTCAAGATACACTTACAGGCAGTCAAGGCTTCTCCGAGATCTGGAATTACTTGTGAATCTTTCACGAACTGGTCATGGATTACTCTGCTGGCGTTCTGCAAAGCAGGCAAGTTGACATGTTTTTGTTTTGATGAATGGGGCAGCCTCGACACAGCCGAGAAATCATAGGCTCCAGAGGCGGAGGAAGCCATGGATATAGCGGAGCTGTTCCAAACGCGTTCGATTTCAACACGTGTTGGGAACGCGTGGGAAACCTGGGATCAACTATTGTTAACACAATGGCATTGTTCTAGTTTCATGAAACTTTCAATTCTCTGACTCCCTAACGTATTATTTCTTCCGCTCAGGGTAATGCCGAACGGGGTTTCACTCTTCTCGCAACAATTCCACGACCACCCGTCATTTCTCGATGACCACACAACACATACCAACTCTCGCTGAGGCACTAAGGATACATCGTTCTCCCTGGGGTCCAGCTGACAATAAGACCAAGGTTTTTTATCAACTTGTAATAGCTTTTTACCATCCAACATTTCGCTTTCACCTGCCAAGGATAAGCCGATCAGGATGGGGTACTTGCATTGGTGACAACGCCGAGGTAGAAAAGCTCGAGTTTCTAGGTGATGGGGCCATCGGAGACTCAGTCGGGGACATCGTAACACAGCTACGTCCCGATGGCAGCCCGCACATCTATACGGTGAGATAGCGTCCTGTGATTATGAAGTAACGGCTTTGGAGTGACCTAAACCTCTTAAAGCAAGTCAAGCAAATCCTTACATGCAATGCCTTCTTCGCGCAGCTAATGTTCAGATATGGTGTTGCCAAGCACAATAATAGTACTAAAGAAGCCGCAGATGCCTTTGAAACTGTTATTGGTCTGTTCAAGAGGGAGCGAGGCGCACAAGGGGTTGAAGATTGGGCATGGGAATATTTTGGGCCCATTGTTTTTGCGGCATGGGAGGTCTGGGATGAACTGCAGTATGTCGATGCAATTCGTTTCAAATACCGGATATCGCCTTATGACATACCTTGTCCAAAGGCGGAGATACGTATTCCGAGGATACTATATTCCGCACAAAGAGATACAGATGAGTGTTGAAAGCCGAAGGAGATACCTATGTAGGTGACAGTTGGAGTCCTTTCCAAGATCAGTGCTGATCGGTGGCCACAGTGGCACAAAGCCCACGTCAGTCATCGGGCAAGGGAACGAGAGATGATCCATTTGTTGTTGAATAAGGAAGTATTTGTCGTCTAGTGATCTATTATATCAGCGCCCAAAGGTGCAAGGCATCGCGAAGACAGCTACTTACCATGTGCAACAATTAGGTCGTTCACCCCGAAAACCGATTGTCGGATCCCTTGATTTGAACTGTTTGAGCTGGGACCATCCAAAAATTGAGATTAAGATGTAGCCATAGACTTGTCAATTTACTATTTCCCATCCTGCTTATCTCCCCTCAGATCTTCCGCCGCATTCACGACATCTCAGCGCTAACCATGATCAGGCAGTCCTCTCTCTCAAGCAGTACATGGGCCAGGCAGCCATCCACGACAAATCTTTGCAGACCCCTTTCGTTCAACGATTTGCGTGAAACCTCGAGGCAAGGACCTGAGGCCGATCTCTCCTCACACACCAAAAGAAATTCTCAACGAGTCCGGTCGAATCAGACTTATACAACAAAATTTCTATGGGTACGTGGCCACTTGTTGGGTGAGGGCAGTTACGGCCGGGTGTTCATAGCTTTGAATGCCAATACTGGAGAGCTCATGGCTGTGAAGCAAGTTGGGATAAAGGAAAATCATAGGCCAGCCCATCAGGACGCTCTCAGGTTCCTCGCTTTTGAGAATGAGACCTTGAGAGAGCTCGACCATCCAAATGTCGTGAAGTATCTTGGCTACGAAGCTTCCTCTGAAACTCTTAGCCTGTGTGTCGATCTTATATATCTATTCATGATGCCCCCTGCTCTTACAAGCACCTTTGATAGCTTCCTGGAGTATGTTCCTGGAGGAACAATTGCAGCATTACTCAACCAACACGGCCGATTTCGTGAGGAAGTCACAAAATTCTTTACGAAGCAGATTCTTGATGGCCTTGGATATCTTCACTCGCGTGGTATCCTCCACAGGGTAAGCCACCTATGCATCATCTGCAGTCTACTAGATGCGATTGGTCTTTTCTAGGACCTAAAACCTGATAACATCCTCGTAGACCCCACCGGTGTCTGCAAAATTTCGGACTTTGGAATTTCGAAACACGTCGGGGATATGTACAAGGCCGGAAAACATACTCTTATGAAGGGAACTGTCCACTACATGGCACCAGAAATACTGGGGTCGATCGGAAGCAGTTACGATGGGAAGATCGATATCTGGAGTGTAGGATGCATGATCATGGAAATGTGGTCAGGTGAGAAGCCATGGGGGCCAGACACGATCTGGAAAGTCATGCAGAAGGTACGACTACATTTTACTATTGAATTTTCTATTGTTGAGGACACTCCCTTGATAGCTGTTGGTGCAGGCATCCCCGCCCCTGGCCGCGAAGTTGGTGGAGGAGTTGTCACCAGATGCTCATAACTTCAGGGAATCCTGTTTCTGTATGTGAGTGAGATCTGTCAACCTTGGACCAGGACCTTGATTGAATGACCATAGAGACCCTATCCAACGACCATCAGCTGTCGAATTAAAAAACCATTCGTACCTCAGACTCCCGCACTACTGGAATTTCGACACAAACCGTATTTCCCATCCATCTGGAGAGAAACGAATCGGCTTGAGTAGTTGTAAACAAGATAACTACGACGATGAAACTACCCTCAGACCCAGTGGAAATAACCGGGACTCTACCTTGCGGCCACAGAATGATCATCAAAAAACTGACAACTCAGCTCCAGTTCCCAAGATTCCGAGAGGTCCGAGTCCGCCAATTGTAGTCATTAAACCTATCCCACCACGTGCTCCATCGCCCTCATCCGTTGAATTCTCGGGACAAGACCGCACGACATCTGGTTCTTCAACATCTTCCCGACAGAAATCATCGCCGGGTAGACGTAGATACGAATATCACGTGTCCAATCCAGAAGACGACGGTGTACCAGCTGTTGGTACACCTAATTACCAATTTGTTCCCTCTCCTCTTCCACAAGCCCCGTCCTATTCTGCTTTCCTGGCACCCTCATCCAAACATAATGCAAACTGCATGCCTGACAGCGTGACACAAACGAATCCGTCTCATTCGACTCCACATCTTGTTCCTACTCCTCCAGCATCAAGCGACGTTCCATATTTCCACCCTTCCAATGTCTCATTGTCCTCTTCCTCCTCGCTTCTTCAGCCACCTAGTGGAATGGACGACTCAACTTGGAAACGGCTGCCTGTTGTTGCACGCCCTCATAGTTCCAATGCAACTTTATCTTCGAGTTTTAGTCACAAGCAAAATAGTAGCTCCCCTTTCCGTGGATATCATCGCCAGCCAACCCAACTACAGATGCCGCCACTGTCTGATGTACCTCCACCCACACTCTCCACTAGGGTTCCTTGTGCACAGCCTTCTCCTAGTGTTCCTGGTATGATGGAGGGACTGCCAACACAATTGGCACTAGGACGTCCGAATGTCGATGATGTCGTTCGAAACTTGGGTACTTATTTTCCTGACCATGATTTGGATCAACTAGTCATCGTACCTTCGCCTTCAATACATCTCACGGAAAGGCCTACCACTCCCTGTCGGTACGGTGATCTTGCCTCTGCAGCGGACAATGAGACTGCTCCCGGTCCTTCAACTCCTTATCAACACAGACTCATCGACGAACAATTTTCTCTTCCCCGCACCACTGTAAGAAGGGAGAGACTTGTTGATTCTGGCAATCTTCGCGCCAGTAGCCATCTGTATGATCATCAACGGGGAGATATTGCAGCAGCGGCTCTCCATCGCAATGTCGATAGACCCGAAAGAACCAAGAGTATCCGCCAGCTTGCTGAAGAATGGCAGTTCAATCCGGATAAAGCCCATAGACATGCTTTGTAAGATGTCAACTAGGGACTGTATGCTTCAATTCACCACCCACATGGTTCTGCATACAGTGATTTTTCAGAAACCTTTCACAGGCCAAGAATTGACGGTTGGATTTGTCTCCTGGCGAGCGGCGTCATTCGGATTATGATGGTAATTTTGAACGACAGAATCTCTGAGCTATCAATAAATTCTAGTTTTTTGTCAATCACGGCGTGATTTGGTGTTGAAATATCAACATCTCTACTATTGAAGTCCTCCTGTTGATTTCATTTTCTTCCTTCCTTGCAACATCTTGTCTCTTGTCTCTTTATCTTTACCCTTGTCCGGTTCACGTTGTAGATCATCCAGGGTTTCCTGTCCGAACCCATTATTAATGTTTTTCACCCTGAAGTGCATCGCATTTCACATCTCAACCGGCCGCTCCTATGTATATAATCAAGCCTATCTACAAATATTACACTGTACAAGAATCTAATATATATGTTTTGATGCTCCTCAGTGATGTTCACCTTCATTCTCAAATTCATAGACGAGGAAATGAACACCATAGTCAGAGTCCGTGCCAATCGACCTAACCTATCAACTTAATACAATAAACACCTAGAAGTGTTCCTTCGCAAATGTAAAGTCAATGGTCGTGCTTGAATACTTATTAGTTGCTTCCTTGAGAGCCTTGGCTATGACAGGAGGGCCACAGAAATAAGTCTAATAAAGCACCATCAATACATCATCATCAGTCAAGAAAACCTAAGCGGACGAACGCAAACTTTGGTCTTGAGTTGCGACTTGCTACCAGGAAGATAACTGCCACCTTCGATAGCCGACCTCATACGAGAGTAGATCGAGTCCCAGTCAGGCCTTCCAAACATGGTACGAGTGCGAAGAAGGGTCAGAGGATCGTAATCCGCCCCTGCATCGTTGACAGCTATGTTCCAAAGCATGTCCTCACCAATCTTTTGGGTCAGATAAATATTGATGCGAAGGAAATTGGCTAGAAAAGGGGGAAGATTTCGGCACCAAGAATCACAGGTTTGCAAGCGGACACTTACGATCGGCTTGGGCAGCCTCGACCTCTTGCAATAAGCTTTGGAACCAGCCGAAGGAGGGAGAGTCGCGGCAGATCCAGAAGAACTCAACACGACGGAGACTTCCAAGCGTACCACGCTTCTGTCTATACCAAATGTGTTTCAGAATAGAAGCAAAAGGTGTAACACCTATAATACATATTGTAAAAAAGACATTATCGTCAGCATCCACTCAGCCGTAATGACGTAGAATCACTCACCAATTCCCGCGCCAATGAGCATAGCAACTTCGGCTTTGAAAACATCCTCAGCAGGGGCACCGTAGGGACCATCGATACGAATTGCAGGTAATGTGACTGCCAATGATGATGTATCAATCTCCACAAAATCGCCTTGGCTCAAGTTCTTCTCTTTGCCATTCATTGCAGCTCGCGTCATGGCCGTGACGGCAGCAGGACCGACACCGAGACGTTCGCCCAATGACTCAGTCCAGTCACCAACTTGACGAATATGAATTGAGACGTAAGGATCTTCAGGTGCCGAGGTGATGGTAAACTAGTGCCCAATGTTCGAAATTTTTACTTGGGCGAGTTAAGTACGGTCACTTACGGGATGCCACTGGAATTTAGAGAGCTCCGGAATCTGTACAAAGAGCCACTGGCCGGCAACATATTTGAAGCTGGGTTTGATGATACGCAGCTCCATAGCACCTGGTGACGATAACAATGGCAACAGCAGATCCGGGATGTCAATTTTTTACATCACATCGTAATGTTGTGAGCTAAAGGAAAAAACGACATACCACTAGGGTGGACCAAAACCTTCGATAAACGAGTGGGCCAGCGAGCACGGATTTCCCTCCAAACACGTTCACCGAAATAGAGGATGCCAGGCCAGATTATGAACCTCCAGCTTTCGTAACCAAGGCAGTGCCCTACCCTGTAGAATGGGAAGGTTGCGGAGTAGTCAGGGTCAACAGAGTCGCGAACAAAGCACCCGGTGGCATGGGTGTAAAGACCTATCATGAAGAAGAACGCAAGATGATGAGTGTACCAGAAAGCCTCAAAACATTGCTTGCGAATCTTTTGATGAGCGGTGGAATACATGAGCACCATGATGAGGAGCATGAAATGACCAGTAATTCCTCCTGCTTGAGTATAGTGAATCTGCAATGCGAACTGCTTTCGGACCTCTGATATCCATGAGTATATGATGCAGCACTCAGTTGAGGAAATGCTACATACGCGATCTTTCAACATTAATGAAGTTTACGTAGTGTGCAGTGGTATGAACCATTGCCCAGAAGGCCATGGAGTATGCGACCTGACGGTGGAACCAGATATTCTCATCGGCGGGGAAGAGCCAAGTCAAGTGAGGACGGATAACCCGAATGATGTTGCGAAGCATTGGAAGGAGGATAAGACCACCATCGTATGCGAGGACAAGACCAGCCCCACGCGAAGCCCAAACCGACCATGTAAGACTATTGAGTGCAGCCAGCCGTAAGTTTGTTGCCTATGATACATGTATTAAGATAAAGCCTCCTGTGAGCCATTAATGCACACCTGGCTATACCAGCCATACGAAAAGAGTGCTAAGTGGGAACCGTAAAAGAAAGCATTGAAGGCCAGCCTTCTGGGGACCAAGAACTCTCTGTGGAACCAAGTTTCGCCCATTTTGCTCTGATTCTAAACAATGAACGTCGGGGCCAGCCAGACTTGAGGGAAGAAGAAGAGAAAAGGAAGAAGAGAAAAGGAAGGCGGAGCAAAAAGAGGGTAGGATAGGATAGGAAGATGGGAAAAAGCTGGTTGCTTTTTGGTCGCTTTTTGTTGTGGTCATGGTGATTGTTTTGACATCCGGATGATGAGTGTTATTATTATCACACGTTTCGAGGTTACAATGTTACAGTTACAACTTGACTAGTGATACCATCAGTTATAAATGCACTGCTTGAATTACTCCTCATAGCGATAAGCGACCATGGCCTCAATCCTGTGAACGTCGGTGCTGAAACTACGCATCTTAACTTGCTGGCTCTTGCTTGCCTCAATAGCGAGCGGATCAGTGTCAACCCATTCACCTGCGGGCACCTCAGCTGACTCGCTAGTATATGCTAGAATATTGAAAACGGTTGGCTCCTGAATCACGGGGAGATATGTGACCATCGATATAATTTGTTTGAGGATGGCACGGATTTCCGATTGTATCTCAGCTTCTGGTTTGGGCCCTTTTCTAGGAAAATGCATCGACAATTGACTTGGTGTAAACACTACAGACTGACATGGGATATGCACTTACGACCCTGATCCATCTGTGGGAGGTTCTACGAGTTTAATGTCAAACACCCAACGTTCTAGAGGTGTACGAGTATCCTTAGAGATAATCGCGAGGACAAGTTGAGTAACAGAGCTGGTTGAAAGCCACTCTGATCCGAGAAAATTATAAGTGACTTGGAAAAGCAGCAGATGCTGTATGACACACTTTGCACTTGTGCAAGAATGCTACATTGTTCCTAAGTCCATCTATGTTAAGACGCCGTTGATATGAATTCGTACCGTTCAAGGTAATTTTCTAACGCAAGGTCTTGAGTTACGAGTACTGTTTGACCGTATTTTTTGACCATATGAAAGTCATCTGACGGATATACTTCTCTCTGGAAAAGGATACTACGTTATGTGAGAGGATGCAGGCCGACCATTGTTGCAAGACGAACGTGTTAACGGCGTATTTGAAGAACTCAGTAACCAGAGCACAGGAACCTTTGAGGGTGATCGCTTGTCGTTTAGCCTGTTTTGAGGCCATGGTCCTGCAACTGTTCACTGTAGCGACGCGACTTTATAACGAAACACGCGATCACGTGCCCTTGGCCCAACGGCCTCGCAGGTCTCGACAAGATTTATTTCCTCACAATGTCGACAGCAACTCCTCCAGCTTCCTCACAGTCGCCTGCAGCAGCAACCCCAGCCAACATCTCTCAAGAACCCACAAATGTCTCTAATATTGCCGACCGTATTGTTCTGGAGTATCTTCACTCTCGAGGATATGCTTCTGCTGAAAAGGCATTCAAAGACGAAATAGATGCCAGCTCTCCATCCGACAAGGGTAAACAGCCAGAAATCATTCCCCCGGACGAATTGGTCAAATCTCTCGCTGTCTTCGCTCAGAAGCCGGCACGTGCAACTGACAATGTGCTTAAAGACTCGTCTACCGTACTGAGTGAAGTCTCGTCTCTGGGAAATTCACAAAATATCCAATCATTACTCGCAAGTATCGGTTCCGTCGGTGCAGAGGAGATATTGTCTCTGGATCCGACTGATAAACAGGAAGGGTTTAGGGAACTTGAGGCATGGGTGGATGGATCATTGGATATGTATCGGGTTCGTCGGTCCTCTGTCATTCGTGTGGTCCTATGCCCATGGAAGTCATCCTGTAGCCTGAGTTCAGGCCAATACTATTTCCCATATTTTGTCATTTTTACTTGGACCTTATTCAACACGGTTTCCAAGACGCCGGTTCGTCTCTTCGTCAATACGTCAGGATACCGTTCTTGAAACGTCTGTTCAACAGCTCTCCGCTTCTTCTCAACATTCTCTCCTTCATTACCCTCTTCACACCACACTACTCTCCTCCATCTTTCAACTCTTCTTCTACCTGCACATGTGCAAAGTGACGACATCGCACAGCGATTTCGGAATGAAAAGTATATTGTCCGGATGAGTCGTTCAGGTTTCAGCCTTCTTCTTGGATGGCTGACAGAGGGCTTTGGTGGTGAATCCTTCGGCTCAGGTGGCGGATTTACAGGTGAGAAAGGAAAACGAGGACGTGCTGCCGTTATGCGTGTGGTCAATAACCATCTTCGATTTGATGGTAAGGCTTTCAAATTTTACCCGTGGTTTGAATGAATCCGATATCATGGCAGTGACCTCTACTAACCCTACCGCAACACCACCCCATGCATGGGAGGAATCCACTGGTCTCCTTTCCCAACTTATACCCAAGACGAACGGTTCGATGTCTACGACAACCGCGACGAACCCATCTGCCTTCAATGCTCTCAAAACTGATCTCAAACTCGGTCCAGCTCCCATGTCTGAGGACCTTCGCACTGAAGCTGAACGAGTGTTACGAGAACAAGCAATGGTCGAGCGAGATCCTAATGTTCATCTAGACCTTCAACTGCTGCGACCGCAACCATTCGTTGGGGTGACAGCACCTGCAGAGGCTGAGATGTTACCACTCCCACCCATGTTCATGACAGTGGACGTTGACAGAGAGGTCAATGCAATCAGAGATGCCAGAAAAAGGATCAGGCTAGATCCCTCAGCACTAAGTGGCGTCGATCCAAACTCACTGCAGGCTGCCTCTCTCAAGGCACGCGCATTGCCTAGTATCTGCGCATATACTTTACATGATGTTGCTGAAGGGTACGTTTGACCAATTGATGTGCAAAGCTCAAAGACATTAACATTAGGACAAGGGCACCATGTTGTACATTTTCCATGGATACGTCGCTAATGGCCGTTGGTTTCGCTGAGAGCTACATCCGCCTATGGAGTCTCAAAGGGGAAAAGTTGCGGGCCTTGAGAAATGATTTCTCAGCAACCAACATCAGAGATAGTGAGTGATAACTATCAAATTTCGTAATAAATCAACTAGATTTCCATTTCAGATGCATCCCTCGCCCGTCTTCGTGAAAAGAAAGCCAGTACAACACGCAAACTTATCGGCCATAGCGGTCCTGTCTATTCAGTCTCGTTTGACCCAGTCTCTGGATCAGCTGCTCCCCCCAAATACTTGCTTTCAGCTTCAGCAGATGCAACGACAAGATTATGGTCGATGGATACAATGACTAATATTGTTGCATTTCGAGGACACGAGAATCCGGTGTGGGACGTTAAATGGAGTCCAAAGGGGATTTATTTTGCAACTGGGAGCCGGGATCGTACAGCAAGACTTTGGTCGACCGACAGGACATCGTGCCTCAGAGTGTACGCAGGGCATCTCAGTGATGTTGATGTAAGTGCCCTTTGAGAGTTTTATTACTTCACTTTGATACAGTTTTATTGTATAGTGTGTGCAATTCCACCCGAACTCGTTGTACCTCGCTACGGGATCGAGTGATCGGACAGCGCGCCTATGGGACGTCCAACGCGGCAACTGTGTACGTGTGTTCATCGGCCACCAAGGAGCCGTGTCTGCACTTGCTCTGAGTCCAGATGGGCGGTATCTAGCAACAACAGGTCAGCAGTTTTTCCAATTGATCAGATGCGAAAGGGCTCATTATCTACAGGTGAAGATCTTGCGATCAATCTCTGGGACTTGGGCTCAGGAAAACGAATCAAAAAGATGATTGGGCACAATGCGTCCATATATTCATTGGCCTTCAGTGCGGAATCGTCTTTACTTGTGAGTGGTGGTGCGGATTGGACCGTAAGATGCTGGGATGTGAAGAGCGCTGGTGGGACGGGGAATGACAAGCCTAAGGAAAATGGGATATTCAGTACGCAGGAGAACGGAGTAACTGATTACGATGAGGATGAAGCGACTGAGACGTATGTTTCTCAATTTTTGATCGGCATTTCTTCGCTTACAGCAGATCACAGGATTGATCTATTGGCCACTTTTCCTACAAAGAGGACACCCGTCATTGATGTACAGTTTACACCCCGAAATCTATGCTTGGTAGGCGGAGTATATCAGGCACCAGAAACTCGGTGATATATGTAACGTTCCCAGAAATTTGGGACCTCTTGGACCGGTATAGCTACTTTCAATTAGTTAGTCATTGGTGCATCTGATGCACAGCCTAGCATCGTATCATTCAATCGCAGTGCTATGGGCACAAAAATGTAGAACGAGGCTTAAATGCTCCACTAAAGGCCTTGGACGGTATTTCTCGGGCCAGTGCTTGAATTTGAGGTAGAAATGAGTACATTAAGAACAAGAACTGGAACAGAAGAAACTGTTCTGCACATTCAATCCGCATTCACGTGATGGTTAATTGAGGTTCGCGGGCTTACTGCTCTTGTCTTCGTCATTTCCAACGCTCTCATTTATCAACTCAATCCATAGCTTGAAGATGGTATGCATCAATTATTCAACAGCACAAGTCTCGTACCGTTCGCTGACTTTTGATATCCCTCTTGGGTGGCAATACCAGTCGAACGCATCTGGCATGAACATTGATGCCATTGGTCAACAGGACATACCCCTCTCAAACCCCCAGATAAAAGATGTTCATCCGATGTTACTCCAAGGTACGCTTCTGAAATCGCCACTGATCGACTGCATATCCTCTGCTCTGGATTATGAATGAGGGAGGAGTGCGAAGCATGGTCATTTCACTTGTATCGTAATCAATTCTCAACGAATGTCTTGTGCTTTACGCCGTGTGTGTGCGAAAATTTTGCAGGTCCTAGCTCCCGTGACCGCGAGCATCTCCGGGAAATCCAGGTGAAGGTGCACATTCGGCGTCCTGAAAAGGACTCCTGGGTATACCTTGGTCGAGGAACAGTATCGCAAGAGATTAATGGACACTCGTCCCGTGTCGGTTCGTATCTATCTTAATCACTGCTGCTCAGAGTCCCCTTCCTCTGTCATGATACTCTCAGGCATTGATGTTCTACTGTGATTTTTCTAGTTGTTCGCAACAATTCAACAGGGAAGATAATTGCTGTCTTCAGTGAAGTATGTTACATTATCCTTGTGGAGAGATACGATCTTGGATTCTCATGCTTTATCGATCACACCAATTTCCTATGTAGTGTTCAGACTTGCAGGTCGAAAAACGAGGCAACTTCATTATTATCATGTGTGTTGAAGCCAGCCGTGTCATATCCTGGTCTCTAAATGTATGTTCTCCTCACATACAAATCCCTTTTCTGATATGAACTCGGATTTACTTCAGGCAATGAACAACTCAGATACTCTCCGTCTGTTGGCGAGCATTGAACTTGCATGTTATCGCTGCAAACAGGCGCTAATGGACCCACGCCTACACTTCAAGGCACGTCGTCTGGTTGAACGCATCATCAAAGATGACCGCCGAAAACGACATCGACGTCGTAAGGATCAAGATGCTATGATTGATGCATTTGCTCGTCAAACCTTGACCAATGAGCTCCCGATCCAACCTATGTTATCATCAGCTCAGAATGAAGGCGTTGTTGCTCCCCTCGTTGAGACAATGAACTCATTGGTCGTTTCTGAAGAGCAAATAGCACATCCGGGCGTTGACAACATGAACCCAGAGATGAGAATCAATCACTGAAATTGATGTTGTCTGTGTTCCTGTTTGAGATCGTATTCCCGCCCTCTCTGTGCTGTTTTTCTTTTCTCCCAGTTCTCTACCGTCTGTCTGTTCATTGTTTGGTGTAATTATAGCCCAGTGGATGGCTTTCTTGATTTCCAATTGTCTCCAAACCTCAGATGCTCTGTACATTAAAGACGCATCAGAAGCAAACGGTATTCATGTTAGTACGATTGCGTCAAGCAATTCCGGTGATTGCCTTTAATTAAACCATTTGGAATTTTACTATGACAAATAATCAATCGGAACAGCGAGGAGAAAAAGAACCCGATTTCCGGATCAAAGCCCGAGACAAGAAAGGATCAGGCTTGGCCAAAAATGT
>Ga0157357_1000240_pt1 | contig 22711 bp, 18 predicted proteins | sample AttcapACBM1_FD_111485 | JGI IMG/M metagenome (GOLD analysis project Ga0157357, IMG submission 111485) | Fungus gardens microbial communities from leaf cutter ant in Botucatu, State of Sao Paulo, Brazil - Atta capiguara ACBM1 | ecosystem: Host-associated > Fungi > Mycelium > Unclassified ... | reverse complement strand
TCACATGATGTGACATCATAGGCCTAGAACGTAGTAGAAAGATCTAGAAAATGATGTCAGGACACATGTATACAACATGGTGGCTTTGAGTAAGAAATGAGGCGGACATGAGGATGTAGCATGGACCATGTGTATTCTGTATATATAGGACTCTAATTTAGCAGAGACTCCTTGTTGAGTTCTCTTGTGAACTTCCCACTCTATATCCTATTGAGAGATTTACTCGTTTGTGTTATCATTTGTCATTGTGATAAGTGGTTGTTACAACAAGAAACTGTGAAAACATATATCAGTGGACTTTATTACAAAGTTACTGGTATCAAGAGGTCATGATTCAATTTGGGTAGTATATAATAAGTTTTCAAAAATGTTGTATTTCATAACAACAACAGAAAAAAAATAATGGTAAAAGGTTATTTAGAGATAATGCATAAAAGTTATATAAGTTCTCTAAGAGTGTGATTTCAGACAAAGGTTCATAGTTTGCAGTAGAGCTAATAAAGAGTTAAATGAGATGTTGGAGATGGAAATAAACAGCTTTCCATCCACAGACAGACAGACAGATGGAGAGAACAAATCAGAAGCTGGAACAGTACTTAAGAATATATCAATCATAGACAAAGTAATTGGTCAGAATGATTAGTAACTATAAAGTTCATCTTTAACAATAAAGTATATATAGTGACAAAGTCATCACCATTCAAGATTAACTATGGAAGAGAGTTAAGAATAGACTTTAAGATAAGGAAAAAGAGAAAGAATTTGAAGGCAGAAGAGTTTGTAAAGAAAATAAAGAAAATCTATAAGAAGATAAAAGCAATATTAAGAAAATCATAAGAGGAAATGAAAAAATATGCAAATAGAAATAGGAAAGAGATAGTAGAGTATAAAGTGGGGGACAGAATGTTGCTCAGTACAAAGGATTTGTGTGGCAATTGGTGTGGCAAATATAGAATAGAGAAATAAGATAGAGAAGTTTATAAGATCTTATAAAATAAAGAAAATTATATCAGAGAATGTAGTGAAGTTGGAGTTACTAATATTGATGAACATTTACCTAGTAGTTAATATAAGTAGAATAATAATGTATCAAGAGCAGGTAAAGGGACAGAAGAAGATCCTACTTTCTCTAGTAGAAATAAATAGAGAAAAGAAGTATGAAGTAGAAAAGATATTGAATAAAAGAGATATAAGAGGAAAGCCAAAGTATCTGGTTAGACAGAAGAGATATATAGTGAAAATAGATACTTAGGAGGGATTGGAAAATTTAGAAAGTACAATAAAGTTGGTAAAGAAATTTGAGAAGAATATTAGAGAGGAAGAAATAAGGAGGGTACAAATGAAGAAGCAGAAACTGTTGAATCCAGAAACAGAGGTGTTCAAGAGGAGTGAATTACTAGAGAAGTATATAGCAAAAATATTGTTTGGATGAAATAATGGAAAATTTGAAGATGAAAATTTGAAAAAGTTAGAGAGAAGTTGAACAAGATGGAAATAGAAGTAAATTCCTCCAGAAGTAGTACCTTAAAAGGGAGTACTATTATAGTACACTCAGACCCTTATTTTCTTTATTTTTTTCTTTTATCTATTTTCTTTGATTTAATTTTCCTTTTTTATGATATTATATCATAGATCTATAATATTGTAAAAAAAACTGGAAGAAATAATATTAAGATATATGTCTATGGCATATTTACCTTATAGTTAATATATAGATATTAGAGTAGGGTGATTTACCATTAGTACAGACCATATACTATTAGTATAAATAGGGTAGAAATACATTGGAAACTTTTTGTTGAATTTTCTTATAATCTTCATGAAACTCTTGTAATATAAGACTATTTAGTATACTATTAACTATTGTTAGACACAGTTCACATCTCATTATCTGAGATCTTATGAGACATCTTAGAAGTTCAAATAAGTTAGTTGTGTATTATCCAAGAATGTGGAAAACAGAGCTGGAACAACCTTTGGCTTTAGCTTATGTGCTATGCTTCTATGAGTCATTCTGATTATATATTTTGGAAGAGGACTAGTGAACTTTAGTAGATTAGAACTACTAGAGAGTAAGTAAGGTGTATTGTTACCAACACCAGAAGAGAATATCAGTTTTGATTGATTTTTAAAATAAAGCTAATACAGTATAAACTACCAGTTTATATACTAGGTATACTACTTAGGATAGTTATCTGGAATAAAACTACTAAGCAAGTTACTCTGGATTCTAATAATCCTTAGATATCATAGATAGAAGTCTGTGGAATTGGCAAGAGTCTAGTAAGGACATCCAAGGTGGAATAGAAAGATTGATCCATTCCTGGAAGAGATATTATCTGTGAATTGGAGTAGATATAGCTAAAATAGAATATGACAACTATCTTGATTAGTAGTTGCTACAATACATTATTCTTCTAGAATCTTCTATAACCTTCTATTTGTCACATGATTATGTAACTGTAACATATATAACAGTCATATATAATGTTATGCTATAACTCTAGCTCTAAGTTTAAATAAGAAAATAATTAGAAAATAAAAGAAAATAAATAGATTTTATTGTCTTCAACTCTGATATATATCTTTGTTCTGATTAACTTCTAGATTGTACTTAACTAACCAGTCATATTCTAAGAATGTATCTATATTGTTTAAATCTATTACTACTATGTTGATATTTTATTTTCTATATGTCTATTTATTTCCAATTTCAATAGTCCAAATTAAGTTACTCTGTGTTTTTTACATACATTGAGTTCTCTCTTTCTATCTTTTCTTTGTGGAATAGTATATCAATTTGTTAGAGAATTATTATATACAACTTCTAATACTTTCAAAACATCTACTTTCTGATCTCAAATAAGACTTTAACCAGTTCTATGTATACTTCTGCATTTGCACTCACTTGTGTACAGATTAGTCTATTATATTTTACCTTCTAATAACTTGTTACCTAGATTCCAGGTTGTTTTATCTCTTAAAAACTGTCTCTATAATGTTTTCTTAGCTATTTCCTATATTACCATTCTCTTAACCACAGTTCTGACTACAGAACTTAGTATTTAAGACCAAGTAGATACTCTATAGTATTCCAATCTGGTAATCAAACTCTAGTGATCTACTTCCTCTTAACTTCTCTCTACAACTATCTTTTGTCTAAAATTATAACTATGCAATAAGTAGTTGGCAAAACATACAAGTTGATGCCAAGGTCATTGTCTGCAATTCAGTTGCAAGTTCAGAGATAAGTATTCTAGCTTAATCTATAACCTAGATAACTCTACTCACTTTTATAGATAGTCACATCTATTTCTAGATAAGTTTTCAAACTTGATTAGACTCTTCTTCCATATAACTAACTATAGATATCTGCTTAAAGCAAAAACCACACTTAACAGTCATACTGTACCTACTCCAAATCTTCAACAAAATATTTTTCTTTGTTATTCTTGTCTTCATTCTCTGATTTCTCCTGTATACTTCTTATTATATATCTATCTGAACACATCCAATACATTTGACTCCTATCACAGATAATGCTTACATAACATCCACTCTACTCAAAAAATTTGCAGTAGTAGATATCTTTCTTCTAATCTGAATCAATCTAGTTCTATTCCATGATTAATCACTTTATAACTAATAACATGACCTCTATAGAATTCCAGGTTTCATTCTAAAGACTTTAGAGTATTCAGAGTAATTACCTATCTCCTCTGATTCTCAAATATAGTCTTAGTTATCAAGTACTAGTATTTAAGCTATATAGGTATTCTATATACCTTGCCTTGAAAATTAACCAGAGTTTGTACCAATATAGATGTCTATGTTTAGATTCCTGACTTTCCTCATATCTCACTTTCTATTGGTACTCTTTTTCAAAATATGACTACTGCAATATACAGAGACACAGCATATCTACTGAAGCTATTAAATATAGTTTATACCTTGCTATTTAAGATCCAATAATAGGCTCCCAAAGTCCAAATGAGTATTTTTAAAGTATATAGAATATAGGAGTTAGAATAATCTTTAGCTTTAGCTTGTGTGCTATACCTCTACTGGTTGTACTAGTCACATATTTCAGAAGAGATACTCAAGATATTGTTGATAAACAGGTCTATTGAAAGATGGAAGATATGTTGTTACTAACACTGGAAGTTGGTAGTAATTTAGTTGATTTTCAGAATAAGGCTTTTATAGCATAACTACTAGCTCATATACTAAGTATGGTATCTAGAGTAGTTATCTAGAAATGGAGACAGCTAAGTAAATTACTCTGGTTCTAGTAATCCTCAAATGTCTGGGATGGAAATCTATAGAGTTGTTAAGAGTCTAGTAAGTATATCTAAGGTGAAATAAAGGATGTGATTCATGCCAGAAGAGATCAGAAAGTACAGATGAAGAAGGGTATTTTATCTATGAGTTGGAACAAATATAGCCAAATTGGAATGTAATAGAAGCTAAGGTCATTTCTGACTTATATCTATACATCATAAATAAAGTTTCCATACTTCATTTGATGTCTTTTATAAATTTTTTGTGGATGCTTTTTCTTTCTAAGCACTCTTCTTTATCTTTTGTCCTGACCTGTAATTTTTTGTGAGATATTCTACTTTATCACACTTATAGTACTTTTTATTTTCTCTTTCTTTCTTTAGTTTCTTACAATCTTTGACCATATGTTCATAGATATTGCAGTTAAAGTATTTAGACTTTCCTTCTTTGTCATAGTTATTCTTGGTTTTTCCAACATCTGTAGATAATCCCCTTCCTCCATATATAATTTATGATCCTGTTTTATAATCCTGTCTTTTTTCTCTGAATTTCTATCCTTGTCTAACTGATGTAATAGCTGCCTTCCATCCTTTGAGTGTTGTTGGTGCTACTATAGGTAGATATCCTAATATTATTTTAATGATATCATTCCTAATATTCTTCTTCAGCAAAAATATTGTATGTGTATCATTTTTTTCTGCCTTCATGATTAGTGCTTCAAATCCAATCATGAAATTTACAATATGTTTCTTTTCTTGTCTAAATGATTTAATCTTTCATTTGGTATTTGCTATCTTTCTCTTATTATTAAATGATAGTTTTATTTTTTTGTTATCTGCTGCTATGACTTTATTACTCTTGAGAAACAACTATATGTCACTCTACCAATCTTCAAATTTTGTTTGATCTCTATCAAACCACACTGGGTCTAGAACCATATACTTTGGTGTTGCTATTTCTAGTACTACATTTGCTGGTACTACTAGTATCTGTGCTCTGAATATGTCTTCATTGCTTAATGTAATTTCTATAACTTTATAACTTCTCTTTAAGGCATTGTTTTTGGTGATCCTCAGTAATCTAAGTATTTCTAAGTACCTCAATGCCAAGAGCTTAGTTTGGGGTTGCTATTTCATATCTTGTATTGTTCATTGTATCTGTTCAGTGACCTAACCACAATGTTGTCTAGTGTTTCCTCAATAGTTTATAGTTATGATATTCCAGTGTATCACATCTTGATTTGATATCAGGTATGGTTCATACCAGGAGGTAAAAGTCTGCAGGGTTGGCTCAGTGATGTGAACTAGTAAAATAACCTTGGCTTCAGCTTATGTGCTGCATTATCTGTCTGCTACATGATTGCAACTTCAGAGGATTAAATGAAGTTTGAGATGAAGATGAGTGCTGATTTGGTGTGTTGCTATTGAACACCAGAAATTGAGTTCAATAAGAATTATCTTTATCAATTATTAGACTAACAAATTACAGTGTAACTACTAGTCTTATATATAAGTCAGTTATATAGAAAATACTTGTGGTTTCAGTATATTACCCCAAGTGGAGGTTTCAGTGATAAGACACTGACAGGAGTAAGATAGGAAAACTCTACCATGAAAGACCAAGCTGGATAAAAGTATCCTTGTTATGGAAGATGGGATATCTGGATTGTTGTATCACTGCTATAAGGACATGTTGCAAGAAGGGTGGCCATTACAGAAGACATGCTTGTTTCATAAATGTTGAGGGTACAGCATCACCACAGGAATGTATCTTCTGAATGGGTGGACCTGACATATGACATCTGGCCATATCTGTTTCAACTCACAGATAATGCCTTTTTCTCATCCACACTCTCTAAACCTCTTCTAGTATGGATTACTTGTTTCCATTCCACTTTAGATATTCTCACTAAACTCTTGTCAAGTTCATAGGCTTTTAGTTTTGACATCTGAGGATTACTAGAACTAGGGTAATGCTTAGCAGTCTTCATTCTTAGATAACTACCCTAAGTAGTATACTTAGTATATAAGCTAGTAGTTTATACTATAAGCCTTATTATGAAAATCAACTAAAAATAATACCAACTTCTGATGTTAGTAACAATATATCTTCCACCTCCCAGTAGACTTATTCACTAGTCATATCCTGAGTAACTCATCCAAAATACATGACCAGTGTAACTTGTAAAAGTGTAGCCTATAAGCTGAAGTCAAAGGTTGTTCCAACTCTCATGTTCTGTGTTCTTAGATAATGCATATACTACTTACTCAGACTTCTGAGAGCCTCTTATTGGATCTTAGATAACAAGGTGTAAACTGCATCTAACACAGTGGCCAAACTACTATATACTTTTCTTTTGCAAGATAAGCCTAGTAATACTTTACCAAATATTACAATCCTAAGCTTGACTTAGATTGCAACTTAGGCAAAAATTTGAGTAAGAGTGGAGAAAATAATGAATTGGTAAAGCATTAGGATATAGGATTGTATCTACAACAATATACCTATTGACCATGAGAAAACAGAAAGACATCCTTCAGAAAACAATAGAAAGTTAGCAAGGAAAACATGAGAAGGTCTCTACTACTACATAAGACACTGACTAATACAACATGAGGATAATACAAAGATATAGTAAATGAGAGGCATAAGATTAAACAACCTCAACACTTGTCCAAAACATGCAAAACATGAGACAAATATCTATAGAATATGAAGCATTATTGTTTGTAACACTTTTGTTCTTTATCTTAATTCTCTTAAGCCTAAAAATTGGTTTAGGTTTATATTCCTAATCTTTCCTTCTACTAAGTTATAAGAGTGAACACTAGTTACTTTTCTTTATTCTTTTATAGTTTTTTGAAATACAGACTATATGATGATAGCTAGTATAGCTTATAACCAAGTGTTTCTTGTAGCTTAGACTTGACTACTGTTATGGAACACTTTGACACTAACATTTTTCTTTTTCTTTTATCTATTTTTCTTGATTTTATATTTCTTTTCTTTTGAATTTCTTTTTCTCTTTTTTTCTTTTTCTTTTTAGTGATGATGAAGAGGCATGTGACATCACAGTCACATGACATGTCACATGATGTGACATCATAGGCCTAAAACATAGTGGAAAGATCTAGAAAATGATGTCAGAGCATATGTATACAATATAGTGGCCTTGAGTAGGAAATGAGGTGGACATGAGGTTGTAGCATGGACCAGATGTATTTAGTATATATAGGATTCTAATTTAGCAGAGACTCCTTGTTGAGTTCTCTTGTGAACTACCCACATTATATCTGCTTTTGAGATTTACTCACTGGTGTGATCATTTGTCATTGTGATAAGTGGTTGCCACAACAGCAACTCTTATATAATTAGAGAACTAAAGAAAGTATAGTAAATTCCAGTCTGGTTTACTCTAGAGTAACATTAGTAGCTATCTATGCTAGTTAGTATAATGTATTAGGTTATCATTTTAGTAAGAGAATAAATTTTTTCTATATCTAGAATATTTTCCTAATCACTCAGAAATTACTAAGCAGTTAAGTAAGAATTTTAGGCAGAGCATAGAGTTAAGTCATATTATAATGAAGGTCTAATATTCTTAAAATAGAAATGCTTAGAACCCATCCTAATTATAGAAGCATTTTCATCAATTAGTCTATCACTAATCTGCTGAGAGTATCTAGTTCTAAGCATAGCTTCTGAAGTAGTTTCTTTTGTCTTGAGTCTCTCACATCAACTGTGCATGTGCATGCCACTGGAATGAGTCACACAGCCCTGTGGGCTAATTCATTTGTGACTGATCAAAGGTACGGAAATTAATTCTGATGGCTAATTAACACTTCAAAATTATGATAGTAAAAGCTACTGCATTATTTATGTTCATTATTATTTTGATCAGCTGATTACCAAAGTGGGATGACAAGCGCAAATCGTAGCTAGTAGCTCACAATTGGTCAAGAAAACATTATCACCGAGACAATATAACCAGACATATGGGTCCTGAATTTTACAGAGAAATACGAAACAGAAGGCAATAGACATTGGGGTTTTGAAAAGCAGTTGAATCACTGGACAGCATTGATCCAATGAAAAGGGTCCAAAGGGACAAAAGAATGAGTCAGGGTAAGACGAGGCGAACAGGACGGAGTTCACCTGAGAATACCAAAATCAATGGCAAGATAGCAAATACGATGAAACACTTACTTCCTACTCGATCCGTAAGGTTCGTATACTTACGGGTGTTCCCGAATATCTCGGGAATGGAGCTCCTAACCCTCAGATCTGAGATCACCCTTAGATCACAAGCACTACTACTACTACTCACTACTACAATCAAAAAAATCAAGAATTTGCTCAGGCAGGTCAATAGTCCATCTATAGCGGACCCGAAGAGCCCAACCCAGAGAACACTGAAGGAGTCGTCATACTGGATGGTGACGAAGAGAAGGCAGTTTGTAAGTATGTTGGGGACTCCGTACTCTGTGAGAAATATGATAACTGCTATAGTCTCTGCTCTACTTCTCTTCTTTGAGAGTTATGACCAGAGAACTGAGTCATTCGACAGCGGAGAGGTAAACATTGGGTCTAGTTGATGGTATGAAGAGATACAAGGTTTCCGGAGTAAAAAGCGCGCCCAGAAAACACAACCACCCCATGACTTGTCGTTCTGCTCGCATCTGGGAATCAACTCCTTCAACAGTAGTCGTGTTTTTATTCTGATATCGCATTTGCCGAGGTAAAGGAAATTTGACGGTCTCTCATTTAAGATACGTGAGTCATAGTATGAATGACTCAGTGGTGTTCTCATGCCAAGGATGGCTAAGACTCCTCTTCTATGATCATCCCGCTTGATGCTGTGTGACATTTCAGCAATTCAAAGGTGATGGATAGAGTGAATGACCACCTAGAGCTTCAGCGGATTCGAAGCTGCACAATGCCACGGCTCGGATCTGACAGCCAAGGCCTAGAAAGAGTCAAGGTAATAGTGATTTGCTGATTTCTCACCGAACGTGGTACAATCTAGTTGTGTCTGTTGTGTGATATGTACTGTGCACAGAGAAACTCGAGATGATCTTTGGACGGTGATAAGTGTTAACTGTTAACTGCTCTCGTATTCGGTGTATTTATCATCTTGTGTAGACCTCGTCCCTCGTAAGTGGCAATCTATTGGTCCTTCTATGAGTCCCTGCAGGCTTTCACTTGGAAGTCAGTGTCAGGTCACATTAGCAAACCCGAATCTTGCACGACAGGACATTCCCAAATTGGGGGAAGCTACTGGCACTGTCGAGAGAACACGCCAATTTGCATTCGGGTCTGTAACAGCCTCGGCCTTGAATTCTAGAGGTACCTTGGCGTTGCTGGCGATTGTAACCATGAATCTGACGCCGCAAGGTCTTCAAAAAACTGTATCCATCCTCCGATTTACCATTGGCACAAATCCGATTTTTCCCGAAATATGTAATCTTTTTACTACTACACATATTGGAGTAGGTTTAATATGCTAAATAAGATTTCTATCTCGAAAGTTGATCGACCCATGTCTACCTAAAGCAACCTAATTCGCCTGTTATGTGCAAATGGTTCTTCGACACCGGTGAGTTTTCTGCGTCCAATTCATAAGTTGATATGATCATTACGACACTCCACTTCTTGTTCTACCGACCTCCTACATCTCACATAAATTTACCTGTCGGATCGCAAGCTTGTGTGTGCTACAGCGTGACCCTCCAATTTCAAGTGGAGACGATATATGTATTCGGAGAGATAACAATTATATTTCACATTACGTTACCGTGCACACGCATACCTTATGTTCTGGTGTAGTGTGAAGCGGCTTTATCTGAGAGTACAGCTACCAGCACCAGCCAGCCTTGTATATTACCATTGTGCCTGTCAAAGGAAATGTAACCCTGTCACTACAGACGGTACCAGGCACCACAGAGCCTTTGTTTCGGGAACCACTACAAAACGGGTATTGTAAAACAAGAAGGCTATGTAAGATTCGGGGATGCCGGAACCTAACTGCCGAGGAACTTGCCCTGAATGCCGCTTTGATAAAATTAGTTCTTCACCAGGATGCCGTCCGTTTTTAGTTAGTGTAAGGGACATTTTGAGTAGCTACCTCAACCATGGCCGTAATAAAGAGCGACAGCTCAGAATTTCATGGTCGCAAGAGCCTTCTATATATTCATCTACGCACGACAATCTTTTTGTTCTGTCACCGTCACTTGCTTTCCCGATATTGTGTGTGCGGTTTTCTGTCGTTCTTTTATCTTTCAATTTCTCTGTTTCTGCGCTTGTCAACCCCCTTCTCTTCTACCAAGCTACTATTGCCTCGCCTTTTCTCATGAGCGGGTTCCTCTCCTCCACTCAATTGGTCAAAGTCAACCAATGGCTCAGGGATATTCACACCTCGCCCGTCCTTCTCGATCCTCTGCACTCGGTCGTTCAGGAAATTGTTGCAGAGGAGTCACCTAACATTGGAATGCTCGAGGTACCGACGTACGACTACGAACGAGTGAGCGAGAAGCGCAGTTATGGGACGTGGAAGTCGGAATATTTGGCGAGGTCTTCTCGAGAGCAATTGCGACCGGAAGAACGTGTCATTGAAGCATGCTGCGAGCAACTGGGTCTTGCTGGAGCCTTCCGACAGGATCTAAACACAGTGACGAGTATGAGTAGTCTACCACATCCAGAAGGAAATGAGTTGGTGAGTCTCGCCTGTTTTTGACATCGAAGGATCGACTTCTAAATTTCTGAACAGATAACGGACTCGAGAACACTCCTGAGAAATGAGTTTATCCGTATCCTCCACATACGCAACAGCTTCTACGCCGAGCAGAAACTCTACACGGCGCTCCTGTCGCGTCAACCAAGACTGTCGTCCGAAATCAGGATATTTTACGAGATGCGTCAAAGCGAGTGTGCTTATGGCTGCGAGAAAGCACAACAGGGAATACGATACGCTCAAGCTTATGCAGCTGCACAAGGGATGGACGTCAATTTCACGGAACTGTTGTCTTCATTACCATACCCGGACGTGGTAGAGGAAAGAGATGGATTTCTGATCGCAAATATTACGTCATCGGAGAGTACTGATGTGGCGGGAAGTATGAGTATGACATTGGTGTCGAGTACTGGTAAAGGCTCACAGCTGCCAAAGGAAGTTATTTCTGAAGCATATTTCAAGAATTGGAAGGATCGGTAGGTCCCACTATTCTGCTCTCTTCCTTCGTTTCTGACATCGGTCATAGGTGGGTGTTCCAAGCGAGCCGCCGAACGATCCGTTTCCCGGGAACTTTGTAATCTTCGTCCTATCCTGTAGAATTTGTGTTTTATGGATCAGTCGTTACAACTGTGTGCTGTGTTGGCATTCAAATGGATTTTGTGGCGGGCTACGCGAAGTCCCGTGATACGCGTCAAAGCACGTGTTGACGTTTATATCAAATTGCACGTTGATAAAAAAGCTTAACGCCGTTCCGAGGGCTGTTATGTTATGTCTCTGAAGCGTGCGCTCGACTGTCCTCTGCCTGATAACCGCACAAGAAAGCGTCCATGCTCTGCCTCACATTCAGTCATCACTGCTTCCAATATATCTCTAAACACTCCGCTTACTGCATATCCTCCTCGTCCATTTGATTCACCACGCAACCCCTTTGGCAGGAAATGGGCAAAACATACTACCCGAATGCTGCCTGCTCCCATCTCATGGATGAGACATATTTTTCTTCGTTTTCAGTTCGTCCGGATAGGTTCTGCAGGCGCTCTGTACCGCGGGGTTCATCGCATCGTCCGGGTGCCTTTAAATTATACCTTCGCTCACCTGCGGTGCTTGATTGCCTGGCTGTTCTGTGGACAGCAAAGACAGAGCACAACTGATGAACACCTCTTTGAAGTCAAGAAGAATGCTAAAACATACAGTTTCATGTATAAACCTGGCCAGCTGAAATCTGGTCAGACGTGGGCCAAAATCTCAAACACTCAGGATCCATACCGCCGGCGAAAGGACTCATCTGGTGACGATGAAGAAGAGGATGAACTGTGCTCTGACGCCGGTGAAGACGATCAGAAAGGAGACGTTGAATCGGAAGCCTGGGGTGACGAGGATGAAGGCGGATGGGACTGGAAGGACGAGGAAGATTTCACTCTCGCACACGTTTGGCCCAAGGGTCCTGACAAAGAGTGCGCTGTCCTTTACGTGATTGTTCTTTTATATGTCATACGCCCAAAGCCCTGACTGAATATATAGCATCATTCACCTATAACTCAAATCCACATTAGTGTCGATCACATTCTTGATTCAAGACGTCGCGGCGCCTCGAACACCCCCCATGTTTTCTCCGCTCACGGTCGCGTCTGGCTATCTCCTCCCCCTCTTCCTGGACCTGTTTTCTCTGTCCCTGCAAATAAAATAAAATCTCCTGGCCACAAACATAAACCATCATCAAGACATACAATGGATGAGGATACGGACGAGGATTACGAGCAGACTGAGCAGACTACTGAGAATCGCAAAACTGAGGAGGCCAGTGTAACGGGATCGGAGACTGAGGATGACGACGACGACGATGATATTGAAGATATCGATCTTGAGCTCGATATAAACCACTGGAATGGTGCATCGAACAGCTTTTCCAAATTCCTTGCTCGGTATATGGGCTCTGCACTGCCCGTATTTTCTCCTCGTGACTCCTCGGTTTTTGATCGTGAAGAGGAATATCTCAGCAAAAGGGACATGCTCTGTTATCCTTCAACGCCAGATCTCACACGTTCATCCTCCATTTTTTCATCCCCAGGTCCTACACTTGCAACTTCCTCTCCTCCTCGCACCTCACCTCGTATGCCTGTTCATGTCGTGTCACCGTTCAAAATAGAGGACAATGGGGGATATGCTACACTTCCTGCATTGACTCCCTTTCCCGCTAAGGCTCGCCCAATACGGAAACGAATGAAGAAAATTGAAAAACGGATGGGGAAAATAAAGAAAGGGAAATGGGCTTGTCGGTATGATGAAGTCGAGAACGACGAGTTGGCAGAAGATGGAGGACATAAGAATGTTCCATCTAGGCAGGGCAAAATCTCAGGAACAGGAGTACGGCTCAAGGAAATAGTGCCACCCATTTGGGATCCATTTGGTGACGAGGAAGAGCTTTGATATTCATTGGGCTTTGGAAATGATTAGTTTTTTTTAATACCGGATTTCTTCTTACACAACGCTCTTAGAGTCAGCAATCAGCAGCGATACGGGAATAATTGTACAATTATAATAGCTAGCACAGATACTACTGCAGCACATCTACATCTATCGATTTCATTGTCTTAGAGCCGGACGCGTGAGACGTCAAATGATTAATCCAGGTTATTGATTCTCCGGTGCTTGGATGGCCCCCTTCCTTATTCCTTACCACTGCGATGCCTAAGCAGAAAGTGCACACGCCTCGTGAAAAATACTGGGCTCGCAAGCAGGTACAAGAAGCCTACCTTCCGCCTGGCCTCATAAACCATGGGAACACTTGCTTCATGAACTCGGTGTTGCAAGGCGTATGTCTACCATCTCCCAGTTCTACAGGCTGAGCTGACCGTTTCCTTGAACTAATTGTGTTTTATGGCCTCTTGTTGAAGCTCATAGCAACACGTCTACTCGTAGACCTTGCACAGTTCAATGATGTCTCTGGAGAGGCTCAAGAACACTCGAGCACAGTGCTCCTCTCCCGGCGTTCTCCACAACTCACGAATGGCCATGGCCTTGGTGGTTTGTACGAAAAGGAGTGGGTGGATATGCCTATTGGTGACAGGTTTTTGGAGATTCTGTACCAAGCGTGGCGCATCCAGTCTGGAAGGAAGCGGGAAAACCTCAGTCCAAAGTAAATTGCTCGCTTCACTGTAGAGAACTAGAGCTGAAATTTGCTGTCCCGCGGAAAGGGACCTTCTGGTCGCTGTTGGGCTGAAGTATGACCAATATCAAGATTTCGCCCAGCAGGATGCTCATGAGTTTCTACGCATCCTGCTCGATGCTATGAGAATGGAGGAGCAAGATGTAAACCGCTCGTTACTCCCATTTTGCTTGACTTATGTTGCAACATTAGATTATCAAACAACGTCAACCGCAACCACCTAAACAACCCAAGAAGCGTCGACGATCCTCACACTTAACCCCATCCTCGACAACCCAATTTCCTGCTAGCTGCTCGACACAATCGCCATCCATTCCCGATCCAACCCGAACCTCATCCCAACCTTCATCCGAAGCCGATACCCTGATTTCGCTTCCGGACATGATTTTCCGTGGGAAACTGACCAGTATTTTAGTCTGCCAAGAGTGCAAACATGTCTCCCAAACCTACGAAGATTTTCACGATATCTCATTATCGCTGAATCAGGAGGACTACGCACTTAACCATTCGCGTAGACGCGATAGACTCAAAAAATTTGCCAAGAAACTGACTGCATTCCCGGGCACTTCATCAGCCGTTGTTAGTACAAGTACAACAGTGACCACAGGCTCGAACGCCCAACCAAGCTCAAATGACAATGTCATCAGTAGCAGTGGAACGAAGGACAAGGGAAACGAGGCCGTAACTCTCAACGAAGGATTGAATGTCAAAGCTGGTCCCTCTAGTAGAATGGGAGTCGCATTGCCAATCCAGCGATCATCTTCCGTGCCTCCTTCCCCAAGGGAACGAGAAGATGCTCAAATTTCTGAGAAGCTGTTACCTCATCTCATTTCTCGCCGGCGGAGTATGGAGCATCTGCCCCCCGATCCGTTTATCCCTTCTGCCGATGGCGATTTCTCAAGTCTCATTTCTGATCCCCCTACTGGTGATGGTCCTACTTCTCATGCAGTGCGGATTTCCGACAACCTCTCTGTTCCTGCCAACGAAGTTCTGGATGCCTCAAACCTCGAGCACCCACGAATTAGTCCGTTGGAGACCAAGGAAACAGAGAGCGACGACTCTAAAGTTACCGTCAATAGTACCTCCATTTCCTACTTATCTTCTCGTGTTGATTTTGCCGCAGAGGAAAAACATATTAGGGATCACGACAAGATGAAGTTGCCAAGCGGGATGGACAAGAAAAAGCAGGATGATGATAGTTGGACGAAGCTTGGTAGAAGAATTAGTTTATCCGTCAAACTTGGTCTCAGGGACAAGGACAAGGGGAAGAACAAGGGGAAGAGGAGGAAGGGGAAAGAAAAGGAGGAGGAGGAGGGAAAAGACGCAGGAATCACCAAGGATGAGAAGCGCTCAGTGGAACACCGTTTCAATGCGTTGCCCATCAAATCCAAGTCATCGTCCCCCATTACTTCAATGTCCGACATCTTGTTCAACTCTTCGGAAGACCCACAAAACAAAACAAACAATGGATTACCTTCGCATGCACCTAGTACGGCGATCATAACGTCTGTTTCCTCCCCGGGAATTCTCTCTCTATCGTCCTCTCCGAATACCACTGCTCTCAATGAATCATTGCGATCATGGTCACAACCATCATTAGCAACTCCTGCTCCTCTACCTTCACTTTCAGTCCAATCACCGAACATCTCCCCGCTCAGTACACCACTACAGTCTCACATACAGAACGTCAACACGGATGCACAGGCTCAGATACAAAAAGCCAGTGGGATGCAACGGTCCGAGAGCCCCGAAGTACCGAAACAGACGAGAGAGGAGCAGGAGTATTTGAGGAAGATCCTAGCTGACGTGACCCCTGTACCCGTGTCTTCGCACACCTTGAGCTGGTCTAATGGAGGTGAGGAGAAAGGGATGGATGGAACGGGAGCAGAGACTCATGTTGAGAAGAGCGGCAGGATGAAGCCATTGACAAGACCAAAAACCTCCACGCACTTACATCTTCTTGGATCGAACAGCCGATCGCTGATTCAGGATGACCACAGTACTTCGTCTCTGAATAAAAACATCGGAAAATGGCTACCGTTGGCTGCTGTGAGTCAGTTCAGTGGGTTGGAGGAGTGTTTAAGAAAGTTCACGGCTGTGGAGGAGTTGAATGGAGAGAATATGGTTGGATGTAGAAGATGTTGGAAAATACAAAATGGATATATGAATGGGATGAAGAGTGGGGAAGACAGTGGGGACGAAGATGACGAAGAAAAAGCGTCCGTATCTGAATATGAAATGGAGGCAAAGAATAAACTCCTGGCACCTTCATTGAAGCCTCTTGACTCTCGATCGTCTCAATCATCTAATGCGACATTCGCCTCTGATGAGTCCGGCTGGTCGGATGTAGAGAAGATAGGTGAGATCGATACCTTGCTTAACTTGACAATCATGGCAAGCCAAAGTCAATCACTCATTCCGCTGTCAGTAGTGACACCTACGATAACTACATCAGACGAAATTATCCTTACACCTGATGTTGAGACGCCCAAGGCGCCTTCTGCCCACCCAGCTCCATCAGCTGAGGATAAATTGCATCCTGACCATATCCCCGCAGTGCCTGAGCTGTCTGGATCAACATCCAGCACAGCTAATGGTATTTCTATTCCACGCATCTCAACGACCCCTGCCGTCGATACTCTGCCTAATGGCAGCATTTCTGGTGATGACAACGGTGATGAAGACCGTGAAGCAGACGATAACAGCGATATACGAACTCCAGGGTCTACTTCTTCCCAGTCCAGTTCTATATGCGACTATAGCACAGAAGGCTCGACAACAGGGACAGACAGTGAAACGAAGAATGAACAAAGGAGGCAGGGAATAATATTTAGCGACTCTTTGGTTGTTCCAATGAGGATGTCAAGTCGATTGCGCCCAAGCGGAATACGAAAGACGAGTATAGAGAGTGATGGGAGTGCAGATACCCCTGCAAGTCTGAGTCTGAGTGCAACATCTACGGAGGAAAGTGACAGTGGAGAAGAGAGTGCTGTGGAAAGTGCGTCGGATACAGGTCGGGAAGCTCAATTTATTAGTCCCTTTGCTCCACCTGGACTAGAATACGAAGGATATCCCTCACTAACCCCTCCTGCCTATGACGTAGCGGCGAAGACAATACCTTCATCTATGTCAGAAACACAACCGCTAACGCCGAAAATACTCGCGAATGCTAAGAAGAAACAGGAGAGGATCCTTAGACCAGCGTATAAACGATATCTCATTTCGATCCCCCCTCCGGTTCTTGTGATTCATCTCAAGCGATTTCAGCAGCTGAACCCGTCGGGCTCGTCGTCACTCTCATCATTTGCAGAGAGACTCGCTTCGGGGTTCTCTACTCACCAGAGCAGCTCACGCGGAAGTCGATATGTCGCCTATGGCGGAGGATTTGGTGGGATTGGGCGTGGCGGATTTAGGAAATTGGAAGAGTTTGTATCGTTTCCTGAGTGTTTGGACTTGAGTCCTTTCTTGGAGCCGATGAGAGAGGAAGACACTGTTTCGAGCAAATCATGTAGACATGATGGGACAAGAGGTGAGGATGGGAGGTGCATGTATCGACTTTACGCTGTCGTCGTACATATCGGAGACATGGTGAGTCCTAGTGTCTAATGTGCAAGAACTATCGGAGTTCAGGCTCATACTTGAATCCAGTTAGGTGGACATTATATATCCTATGTCGCCTTACCCGACAAACCACCTTTGACTGATGCTCATGATCATGGAATCAATGACATTAAGGTTAATGTAGGAGAGAAGACGGTGGAGAAAGGAGGTTCGGATGAAAGTGCTGACTTGGACGAGAAATGTCAAACAACAAAAAGACAATGGGCGTATATCTCTGATACCAACGTGCGACTGGCATCGCTCGATGAAGTGTTGAATGCGCGCGCGTATATTTGCAAATACGAACGGATCTAAGAAGGATGCTGGAGATCTGATCATTTTTGAGAGTTATTGGACCTTGGATTGTGCATGTATAATAGAGACTAGTTTATTTACTCTTGTCAGTTTGAAATATGACAACTTTTCATGATCATCATCGTAGTAGCTGAGTCTCGAATAGTAAACAAGATGAAAGGTTTTACTAGAAGGATCAAATTATACATATTCAGGTGTCTTTGAAAAATTTTCACAGAAATTAGTATTTCAAGAGCTCCCCCAGGTTTTGAGCAGATAAATTATCAATTGTGTCTTTTTGAGTTCTTCAGTCAAGGTATCAATTAATAAGCCGCTGGAATGCTAGGCCATTGCTCCTTCGGGAACGAAGGTTGATGGTACACTTGAGTCATTGTTTTTATGATTTGTGTTCCCCATATGTAGTGTTCAGATGTAAAAGCTCTCCCTATCCATGCTCTTGTTTTCGCCTGAAACTGATGGATGGTAACTCCGTATAAGGTTGGTCTGATATTTTATCGAGCATTCTTGTCAAGTTCACAAATGGTGGACTTAGTTTTTCTTTATTTTATTCTCATTTTTATTTTCTTTTCAATCTATTTCCTTACTTTTCTATTTTTAGAACATAGGGTTAGGGTTAGTGATGGTCATGAGTCACGAGATGCATGGAATGAGGTAGAAGGTTCTAGAACAAATGATGTCATACAACATGGATACCACATGTTGACCTCATGTTCTACACATGGTCATTTAGGGTAGGGTGCACAGTAGTTAGCATGGACCATTGGTAGTAGTATATAAGGTAGACTAGATTGTAAAGGGATCTCCATCGAGTTCTCTTGTGTTACTCTAATACAAGGATTGTTCTTATTTCCAACTCTAAGGAATAAGTTCATAACAATTCTGCTGATCTTTGTCATGCAGAGATCCTTCAAAAATGATTGACAGTATTTGGTAGGGAACAGCTTGATAGAAGTCAGTACTGACTATCTTCTAATCCAATTTAGCCAAAACTTCCAAACAGCCATTAAACGAATCTGATATCACATCTCTTCTGGATTTACTCCTAAGCATCATCTTATTGTGCTATATCTTTCTTATCAGAAACCTTCAGAATTATAGAATGATGCATTTTATGAGCATAGAGTATAGATTTAGCATGTCTCAGAAGTGTATAAGATCAAAATAGAATTTAATCAGCAGCAAATAAATTTGCCAAAATGAATTAAGTCTGAGTTTCAGGTAATACTAATGTGAGAAATACTAGACAAAGAGGATTACTTTAGGGGAAATAGCAGATTGGTGATAAACTAGTCAAATAGAAGAAATCTCTACAATTAGAATAGGTCTCAGCTATTCTTAGTCTCCAGAACTTTGTAGAACTTCATGAACCTTATACTCTGTCTAATCTCTGAGTCACTAGTCAAATGAAATTCTTACTAAAGTATCTAGTAGTTTCTGAGTAATTACTGGCTCATTCTCAACTCAGTTGATAGTAATTTTCATTATTCGGAGTCTATCTTATATAAAGAGAGAACATTATTTTTAATGAGATAGAAATACAGTGATTCAAAATAAATAAACAAATATATTTGAGAGTCACTAGGACTAGGTGAAAAAGAACTAAGTAGATGGAACAATGAGACTCACTGAGGACATACCTAGAACTAGGGAAAAAGGAACTGGCTCTAGTATAGTCTAGCTATGAAATAAATACTGACTGTTTGAATATGTACCTATTTACATAATAATGAAGAAAGTTGGATGTAACTATAGAGACTATAAAAGAAGTGAGAGAGCATAGCTTGTATTTTAATAATTTTTAGCAGAACAGTAGTCTGGTACTTTTGTGTTATCTCTTTCTTATTATTTTTGAAATTGACTCTCTAAATCTTGCCTATATCTATTAGAGCAGCTAGATAGAAGCATGAAAGAGCTTTGGAACTTCAGAAAATTCTAAGTCTATTACATAGCTCTAACTATACAACTTACCAAGGCTCCTTAAATAAGGAGAGAAGACAGTGGAAGAACATATTCAAATATTCAAGAAAACAGCAAGAAGTAGTATGATGCACTGATTAAAGAATCCCAAAAGTTTGAATTAGGCAGTTTGGAAAAGTTTGATGGAAAGCAAAAGATCTCTAGAACAATAGAGAAGTAGTATGAAAAGGCATAGCTCTAGATAGGTATTAAAGGTAGTCAATGTCATAACAACTATAAGTCAAGGTGACTCAAGACTAGACTTCAGCAGTAACTAAGATAGTAACTCTAATATGAATCTCAACAAGAAATCCTTGCTTTCTTACTTGTCAAGTACAGTTCATACCAGAAGGTAAAAGCCTACAAGGTTAGCTTAGGAATGTGTAGAGTATAAAAACTCCATACTATAAGCTCAATAATGCAGACTTGTTAGAACAACCTTAGCTTCAGCTTATATACTGCACTATCTGTCTACTGCATATTTACAACTTTAGAGAAATGGATTGAGTCTGAAGTAAGAGTGAGTGCTAATATTGGTATGTTGCTGTTGAATACTGGAGATCAAATTCAATAGAATTTTATCTTCATTGATTATGAGAATAGCAAATTACAGTGTAACTACTAGTTTTATATATAAGTCAGATATAGAAGATGCTTAGGGTTTTCAGTGTATAGTCCAAACAGAAGTTTCAGTGGTAAAACACTGAAAGGAGTTAGATAGGAGAACTCTGCCATAGAAGACTGAGTACAGTAGTGGTATTCTTGTTATGGAAGACCAGATGCCCAAATTATTGCATTACTGCTACAGGAACATGTTGCAGAAAAGGTGGTTATAGTAGAAGGCAGGCTTGTTATGGATTTTTTATGATCACATCACTACTATAGAAACATATCTTTGGAAACAGGTGGACTTGACATATGACATTACTATACTATTTATATCATAGTCTGCATGAGGCTTAAGTTACCTTGCTCTAAAATACAGTTCTCTATAAGTCCTACATAATGCTATAGCTATATCTTCTAACATTATTGTTTTAAATCTTTTCATCTCTTTTCATATCATATAATTGTGATTATATGTTTGATGATATCATATCATGTGACAAATTATGTGACTATATTCACATGCCTCTTTATCTTCTAAGAAAATAAGATATAAAATCAAGAAAAATAAAGAGAATAACATAAAATAGTAGTAAAAGCAATTAAAATAAAATATAATTTCTGAAAATAACAACTACTCTAAATATTATACTGATATATTAGAGTACTACTTACATAAGCACAGAATAATCATGGTATAGTAATTAGAAACTATTAAGAATGAATAGACTAATTAAGAAATAGACTTAAAGTATTTAGTAAGTATGTTTAAAATATAAGTATTATATGTCAAACTTTGAGCTATCATTAATAACCTCTATTTCAACTCAAGTTATATCCTTTTCTATAATAGATAATACTCAACACCTTCTGTGTCAGACATACAAAGCTTGAATGTTAGTTTCTTTGTTTAATTTTCTTTTCTTTTTTGTTTTTTCTCTTTTATTTTCTTTATTTGGATCTAGGGTTAGGGTTAGAGTGATGTCATGATCACACTGTCACACATTAGTCACATCAGATGACATGATCATAGTAATGGTCACAAATCACAGAATTATAGAGAAAGATACAGAAGGTTCTAGAAGGATGTTGTTATACAATGTGTACAACACATGTTGACCTTAAGACAAACACATGGTCATTTAGGGTAGGCTAGAGAAGTAGTAGCATAGACCATAGTAGTTTAGTATATAAGGTAGACAATCTTGTACAGAGTTCTCTATTGAGTTCTCTTGTGTTAACCCAATACAAGGTTCATTTGCTTGACCAACCCTAAGATCTTGAGTTTGTAATATTCTGAGCTATATCTAGTACTTAATTTCTTTTATATTGTTTTTTTCTTTACAAAGATAGCATCTAAAATCTATAAGCACTTTGTTTTCTATAATAGAGTTTGTTTGACTTATATTTGATCTTTATCTCTATTTTAGCATGAATTAATCTAATTCACATTTGGTTATTTCTTAAAGCTGAACAGAAACATTAATCTCTATTAAACATAGTTCATACCTTATTATCTGAGATCTAGTAGAGCATCTTGGAAGTCTAGATAAGTAGCTAATGTATTATTCAAGAATGCAAAAGTTGGGCCAAAATAACCTTTAGCTTCAGTTTGTGTGCTATATCTTTACCAGCTGCACTGGTTGCATATTTTGGAATGGAACTTGGAGACTTTAAAGTATAGAGAACTACTAAAAGGTAGCAAGGTATATTATTGCCAACACTGGAAGTTTAGGTGTAAGATTTTCAGAATTACTACTATAGTATAAACTACCAGGTTATATACTAGATATGCTATCTAGGGTAGTTATCTGGAACAGAGACTGTTAAGCAAGTTACTCTGATTTCTAGTAATCCTTGGATATTAGGAAAGAGAGGTCTATAGAGTTAATACAGGCTAGCAAGAACATCTAAGGTGGAATGGAGGTATGTGATTTATACCAGAAGAGATTTGTGTCATGATATGCTTGGACTCTGACATTTTATTTTGATTTTCTTTTCTTTTCATTTATTTTTCTTGATTTGATTTTTCTTTTCTTTTTTGTTTCTTGAATGAT
>Ga0157357_1000239_pt1 | contig 22732 bp, 22 predicted proteins | sample AttcapACBM1_FD_111485 | JGI IMG/M metagenome (GOLD analysis project Ga0157357, IMG submission 111485) | Fungus gardens microbial communities from leaf cutter ant in Botucatu, State of Sao Paulo, Brazil - Atta capiguara ACBM1 | ecosystem: Host-associated > Fungi > Mycelium > Unclassified ... | reverse complement strand
GAGGAATAGTATGTAATTATCTTTTTTGAGTGAATTGTATCAGTGGCTGCTTCTCGCTCCCAAGTTAATATGAGATAAGAAGGATGAATCAAAAGTCCGGTCCTTAGCTCAAACACTCCGTCTCCCCCTCACTTTACCTCCTCAATCAGGTTAATATTAACTTGATTTAACCTTTACACAGACATGTCCTCCCCGAATGCCAATCAGTCCGAGGCAAATGCGGTCGCTCGTGCCCCTTCGCTTGACACTCATAGTCGTTACTGGATTCATGGAGCTGATCTTCACTTATTGGTATGTATCACTCTATATATCCCGCTATATCCGGTCCAATGATGCTCCTTAGCTGGGTAAAGTACTGTACCGAGTCCACTCTTATTTCTTTGTCCGAGAGTCGAAGCACTGGAAGACCAAGTTGATCGGTTCAACCTCTTCCGGTGATGAAGTACTTTTACAAGGCAACACCAGCACCAACGCTCTCGTCCTCAACGAAAAGCCTGCAGATTTTGATTGCTTGCTTGACATCTTCTATAATCGGTGTGTCTAGTGTGTCTGGAAGATTGCTCCTTGTGCTGACCGGCTCCTTATAACATAGCCAATTCGGCGATTACTCTCACCTGAAGCTCGAGCAGTGGACAACTGTACTCAGTTATTCCACAAAATGGGACTTTCCACAAGTCAGGGAGCTCGCCATCCGATACATCGTCAACTCTGAGGTCAGCTCCGAGATGGATACGGTCGAGCGCATAGTTCTCTACCAGAAGAACAAGCTCCCTGAACAATACCTCTTTCCTTTATATGCGCAGATCGCGTCTCGTGAAGAGCTACTCAGCCTGGAAGAATCCAAAAGGCTAGGCTATGATTCCCTTGTTCCCATTCACCAGGCCCGTGAACGCCTGCGATCTCAAGGGTCAATGAACAATCGACTATTGTCTCCCATCAGGACTGATCTTAAGCCCACTGAAATTATTGATATCGTAGCGTCAACCTTCAAAATTTCACTTGGAAATGCGAGCTTGAATTCAGGTAACGCCTTACTCTATCTTTTCCTGGCAGATGTCATTTGTTTAACCTTGGCTTTGTAGGTTCTGGGCCCAGCATTCAACTTGACACCGCTAACAGTAACGCTAAAAACAACGCTGGTGGACCGGGAAAATCCAAGAAGGGTCAGAATTGAAGTGAAGGGACGTACATCGATGATGACTTGGATCTTGATTCGTCTGTAATGACGATGTTTGAAACATTTCAACTGTTTTGTAACATTAGCTGTACTGATATAATTATGGGCTGTTTTGGTCGTTTTGTTGCTCGTGTATAAGGTGTGGAATGGCCAAACTTGGACTTACTCGGTTAATACTAGATGGAGAATTATAGGAAACATACTGAGAGTTAGACACGAGAACCGAGGTTGTGAAAACACGGTGCAGCAGTCATGCACTTGGGTACAGATTTGCTCGATTTCCAGCAGAAGTATCAGTGGCAACCACAGCACTTGATAATGAATCTTGATCATTCTCCTGAGCTCTTTATATAGTGCAAACTCATACGCCACAGGCCCCTGTCTCACATTGCCGAAGCGCATGTGCGATTCTGCCATCAGCATAGAACTAAAAAGCTTCATCTCCAAATTCTATGCAACCGTAGATTTAGTCGTCTTTGTTTATAGGGAGCGTTAAAGGACTAGGACGTACAGGGTCAGTCATCACTGACAACTTTTACGTTCGGACAATGCAAATGTCCCCAGGGTATTACTGCCTCGTGTCGACCGGAACAAACTCTCCCTTCATTCATCAAAAACGTGTTGATTTCCTTACACGTGTACCTCACTACCCCCCCCAATTCAAATACCGAGAGCTTACCGCAAAATTTCGATACCCCAAACTCCCCCCTTCTCCCTTCACTATCCACTCTTCGCACAACTAGATCTTTTCATCCTCAACAATGGCCCACACACATACTGAACTCGGCTCGGCTTTCCGTTCTTTGACACGTCATGAAGAATATTATCTCCCTGGTGGTGATCTTTTCTTGTTGGTATGTTGCTGTTTGTGGTGCTTGATTGGTCCAATAATGCTAATCACGCCACTGACTCTAGGTCGAGCATCATGTCTTTCGAGTGCACCGATATTTCTTTGAACGTGAGAGTACATACTTCAAGGGAAAACTCGCTACGCCTGCCTCGCCAGGCAGTATACGTCCAGGAACGAGTGAATCAAGCGCCATACTCTTGGAAGATGTCAGAGTTCACGAATTTGCACGATTCCTCTGGGTTTTCTATAATCCGTGAATGAGAGTTTCCCTCCTCGACTAGGACAGCCCTAACTCATGATCCTTTAGGAAATATTCACTTTACAACACGTCTGTAGCTGATTGGACAGCAATCCTTAGTTTAGCGCATCGTTGGGCATTCCCTGAAGTTAAAGCTCTCGCTGTTCGAGAACTTGAAAAACAGTCTATGCCTGATATCGGACGTGTTGTTGTCTATCAAGATAATCAAGTTGACCCCAACCTTCTGATTCGTTGCTATGCTGCCCTCTGCGAGCGGGAAGAACCGTTAACCCCTGCTGAAGGTCGTCTTATGGGAATTGACACGGCACTTACAATAGCACAGCTTCGAGAGATGGCTCGACGATCTCCCATTGACTGTCGTTCGCCCACATCAGCGAACATCCGTGGAAACGAACTTTATTCACTCGTGCGAGAGTTGTTTAGAATTGGGGAGCCCACCAGAGACGATGATTCTTTGCCTCAAACGCCATTAGGTGGACCGGTGATAACCGTCCTATAATGTGTCTTCAACAATGAGCTGATCTCGCTTGATTGTTTCCTCTAGCTGCGGCCGGGATTAACAACAACAGTGTCAACCCAGTCGTCAACAGCACGACCTCCACCAGCGAAACCGACAGTACAGACAACCACACAGGAAATGACACCTCAGTCTCAATTGTCAATCCAAATGGCAACGCCACCCTTGCAAGCACAAGAGCTGGAAACACGCTCTCTGGATCTCAAGTCAACTCCACCAAAACCGGAACGACCGCAGGTAATAACAAATCCGGCTCTAGTCAAGGTCAGTCAACACTCGGAGACGTCTCGTTCCCCCACTCCCGTCCCGGAAACACCATCAACAGCAACGACAGAGAAGAAAAAGAAAAAGAGGGCGCCAAAGAACGAGAAGCCAACGAAGATGGCACTGGCACCGGAGATGGATTTAGCAAACCCAAATCTCGGCGAAACGTATTCAAGCGCGGCTGAGGAGGCAACACTGCAACAGCTGCAGGATGGAGAGGAGAAGAAAGATGGTCAAATTTCATTGGTAGATTCGGGGAAAATGGATGAAGCCGTAGCTGGTGCTCCTGGTGCTGTGCAGTCTACAGATCGTGAGGAAAAGGAAAAGGATAAAGCGGATGTTGTCACAGGTGGAGACGGTGTTTCGACAGACATTCCCAATACAGCCACTGACCCAGTACAGGAGGTCAAACTTGATTCCTTGGCTCGAAGTTCGTTAGCCACACAAGGGAGTCCACTCTCTCCTAACAAAAACAGGAATGACAAACATGACTATTTGAAGTCGCCTGAGGAGCGTGTGAGCCATGGTGGTTTGATGAACAATATCTGGAATAGCATCACATCCTCATGATCATTTTGTTGTACATTGCACTGGAATGTTTTTTCATCTTCTCCCCTTTCGGTGTGAGTCACAAGAGACAGGTGTTGAATTCGCTGAGTGCCAGGGAACATGGTTCTATGGCCCCCCTCAAGCATGGCCGAATGTTCAAGTATCTATTTATATTACTGACTTAAGAAATGTCAGGCCATGGAAAGACCAATTAGTACAAAATTTCAGAGGCCTATCATTCATCCGGTTGACAAGACTCTGAGTTGACGTTCATACTGATACATCTATTCTTTTGTGTAAATGCCAGACCCCTAATGGGCCATTTGTATTTCGTCTACAAATGAGTAGATCGTCTCATTTGTTATTCTTGCCGGTTGACTCTTTCTCAATGAGTCGCCCAACCAATAGGCACCGTGGTGCCTACTACTCAAGGGATTCAAGTCCAAGTTTCGACAGAAACAACGCGCCAGACTGATGTCTTTAACTACAAGGTGTTATTGTGGATTTCAATATTTGGGACAGGTCTGAAAGGGAGGGCAGCGACCAACAGGGACGACAAGACTGGTCAGCCTCGGTCAAATCACTTCTGGTCTTGTCCCCCCCTTCGCTCACAATCCCATCGATCCACTGGCGACCGACCTATCGATGACATACGTTGAGTGGTGCGGAATAACAGTTGATGTATCACAGTATTCTGATTGCCTGGGAGCACAAGATAGATGCTCTAGTTGTTGATGTTCAGAGTGTATATATAACCAGAACACATTAGATATGAATGTCATCCATAATTACTAGTGATTTGAACCTACCAGTTCCCTGGGAGCTTTAAGATTGGCCTTCTCCCTAGTAGCATCTCAAAGTCAGCCATTTGAGCCGAACCAGTGCAAATACCATGGGGTGATAGTAAAATACGTGTAGTAGAGAAGTTAAGGCTGAGCGGGACTCTGCATCGGCATTTATTTTTCGCAACAATTTCGCAACAAGTGCTAAGACGCGGAGAATCCATACTACGAGAAGTTCAGATTCAGTGGTAGCGCATAAGCGGGAGTAGCGGACAGAGGTGTGAGGAATTTTCTGGTGGGAGTCAGGTGAATGGTGAACATGAACGTGGTCCTATCACGTTAGTTAGGTCCCTAAGATGCTCTCATTCATCACCAGCAAATATTTCCCTCATGCAATCTATTCTCTTGCTATCACCTCAATATCTGTACACCTCATCAGCCAAAAGCGCAGAATTGCAGAGGACAGGGCACGCATCGCAGCACGCATTTCTATCCTTGAATCGGTATTAGAACAACTTCAAGAAAACAAGGACGTCCCTCTTGATGAGCTAGACCGACTACATCGACTCGCACGACCTTCTGTGATAGAAGAGAATGCTTCTGGAGAAAGGAAAGGTATAAGATGGAGAGAGGTCTTTCTTGGTTCACGGAAGGTTGCTGATTCCGAGATGAACGAGTTTGACCGACGAGATTGGGAGAAAAGTGTGTTCCTCTCATTAATTACTTGATTTCTCGGTGACTTAGGCAAATTCCAGTCAAAGAAGAGCTTGAGAGTCAAAAGTGAGAGTCTTTTTGTTACCTCCTGATATTATTATTATCACTCCAGGTAGTCATTCTTATGCCTCCTATTACACGTATTTGATTAAGTCATTCCTTCAGCTTATCACCTTGTACACTTTCTTGGATCTTCATATCCAGTGGTTTGTTGATGGCAAAAGCTCACTATTCCGTGGCCTAATCAAGAAGAAATAGGGCACCCGAACCTATGAGGAAAAACTCAGACTGTAGCGGCCGCGAAGCTTTGGCTGCTTTGGTAACATGTCGACCTGGATCCGAAAGGCAACGAGGACCGTTATCGATGTTATTTAGACTATTTGCTACGATTTTTATCGGACATCCATGTAGATGGACTGAGAACCATCAAGCCTAACTTTCTTTCCCTTTTTCTTGCTATACGTGAGAGGGCTGCTATCGGAAGAATCGGTTGACATTGGAGCACCAGCTGCTCCGAGTGCATAAGCAATTTTAATTGCAATCGGTGCTCCGACTTTTTCGAGTTCATCCTGAGTTAATTCCCTTCTTCTGTCAACTATTTTCTGGATCAAAGGTTCCATCCACTCGTCCAATTTGTTTCGTCTTGCGCATATCAAAGCATCGACAGGATCTTTGGCAAAGAATATGTCCCTAAGATTTCTTGCTGCTTTCTGGCGAACATCGTCCATGCCGAAAATCTGGCTCAGTTCGAGGACTGTCTGCCACTGCACAGTGGTGAGGATTTCGGGGTTGCAGTATCTCCTGAATGATACGCTGAGTTGTTGCTAATGTCTGAACCTATCACCCCCGTACCTTGGATATACTGCACGCAGGAGTTGCAGGAAATCATCCTTCTTGACGTCTTCCTCAAGCTTCACTAGATCGTCGCCAGTGTCATCTCCCAATGGCACTGGTTCAATCTTTGCATTGGGCATGATGAAGAGGTGTCGAGGGACGCGGAAGACCGCATCCTCTACCTTTTGTTGATTTTGTCAGTTGTTAGGTTAAAAAGTAGCGATGGGTTCATACTTTGAAAGTACGGAAGGCGAAATAGAAATCTGTGTCTCTCTGTGTCTTTACTTCTGACATAAACGAAGAGATCGGTCTCCCCTTAATGAATGAATCGATAAAGAAGTTTATGATCGATGGGCGCTAGATAAAACCAGCACTTCTCAGCGATCTCAAATGTTATACGTGATGAGTGGCTATATACATGATTTATTTTAAGCCAAAATATTCGGTATACTACACATTTACTACAATTCTGCCCAGTTCCGATTACACTGTGGTTATAGTTATATTCCCTGTTGTCTCTCCCATACTCTGTTCCCTAACAAATTAGCCAAATGGGTGGAAAGATCAACACTAGTAGGAACCTCCCCTCTGCTTGTACGCAAGTGAACCCGAGAATTCGAAAATGTACGCGAGTAAACAAGGTTCCGTTGGTCGCAAGAATTAGCACGTTCTCGAAGATCAAGTACCTGAAGGAGATGATCCTGATCCAGAACCTGATACTCAGCCATCCCCAGTGGTTCTTGTCGAGTGACGAGTGCCTGCATCGCTGACGAGAACCATTTCTGAATGCCTAAATCTTGGGCCATTTGCAGTTTTATCGCATCGGACCCAAATCTCGATCTTTCTAGTTTCTCTGTCGCCAGCTGCTTCACTTGTGGCATTTCCCATTTCGCGGAAAGTCTCAAGACCGAGGCCCAATCATCAGGAGAGAGCTTTTGGTTGGTGATATGATCACTGAAGGCTGGGTTGGGTATTTGTAATGAGGATCAAACCCACTCACGGAAAGAAGAAACTCAGCAACACTTCAAAGTCAGCTTTTGTCACACTTGCGTCCACGACGAGAGGGTCCTGACAGTCATATTTTCGAAAACCACGCTTTGAGAATAGGCGTCTGAACGCTAGAGAATGCTGCGCAAACGGTTGATTGGGTACTTTATAAAACTCATCGGCTACCTAGAATGAGTATGTGAGTTTAGCTTTCATGATATACAATAACCCTGCGCACCTTGAAAACCACCTTTTCGAAGAAAAATTGTCCATTCCTCTGCCTTTGATCATCATCTTGAATGCAGTTATCGTCCAGGCTTGGGGACAGTTGAGGGTCGTGGCAAACAAATTCCACAGTACTCAAGTCTACGTCCACTTGCCCACGTTCTTGCTTTATCTCCCAGCGAATGATATTGTCATTGCCAAAATAACTTTGAGTTGTATCTCGAAGCGTAGGACAACATGATTCTCGAAGAGCACCAATTTTGAGGACCATCTTTTGATCGAGTAGTTGATACTCTCTTCTCCCAAGTGGTGCATCACGTCTAACCAGACATTCTAGAGCGGGCTGAATCCAGTCCTGGATTGCGTACAGCTTAGCCAGGCTCCATTTATGCGCAGGGTCATCTTTGAGATACGGGACAAGATGATTGATGGCGATTTTCCTCACCCTACTCATATTCCACGTATCAGATAACTCCAAGACGAGCAGCCATTCATCTTTGGAAATAGCTGTTTCACTGGATCTGTATGGCATGCGATTGAACCCAGATGATCGACTCAAGTGTTTACTAGTATCGCTCACGAGTCTAGAGGATACAGGACTTTGAGGAGGGTACGGAAGGATTTGATACTGGTTGTTCTGGGGAGAACGATGGGTAAAGTGTCCCTGGAACCTTTACCATCAGGATTTACATCGCCACCAATAGCTAGCATATCTGCGAAAACAGGCGATTCTTGAGCTAAGGGCTCGGGGGGGATCCGAAAAAGTGTATCCTCGACCTGTCCAATGTTGATAACCATTCGTACATTGAATGAATTCCCATACCTGAAAAACGAGGGGTTCGAGGAAATACTCCATGCCGTTGTAGAGCGCAATGATGTGTGCAGTAATATGGAAGACCTGAGATTTATATGCAGTGCGTGAACACCATCAAGAATCGATAAGGTTCAAACGGGGAAAAGATAGCTTCAGAAGCTGTGTATCTGGAGAGGATGGTAAATGCAAACACATTGGAACCCGAGTTGCGCCCCAGTAGCATCATAAATATACAGACTTTGGCTCCGAGGGACGTGAGGCAGATTCAATCCGTGCAGGCTTGTTCCCGCGAGCTGATGATATGAGAATAACTACCTCGAGGACGTAGGAGTGTCATTTTGGGAGGAAGTTCACTGCTAGGCTTGATGTACGACCAGTGGTGATGGGAACAAGAAGCAGGTGTTGCCACGCATAGAGTCGAAATATCTTGGAATGAAGGGCTGCGAACATGGGGAGATCACTTCCCATGAGTTTTCTCTATATCATCTGTGCTTCTCTTCGGCACCATACGTAATTATCACAGTCACAAAGCCGGGCAACGGGGAAAAACTGTTGGGAAAAGACCACAAACTGACGGGCGCTGCAGCAAAACCATATGAGACCCGGATTAAAATGCAGCGCAAGGGAACCCTAGCAATACATGTATTTATACTAATACTACCTATCACACGGTTGCTTGCTCCATTAGTATTTTCACGAAGGTTGCAGTGTTCAGACTCAAATAGTTCAGATGACGACTCTGTCTGTCTCTGTCACATCCCCAATTTTTAGGCACACGCGTGCTCAGTACTGAAGTCATCCCCCTACAGAACCTCTATTTACTACATCGATACCTAAAGCGGAATGTTCACAAGCTGCCCACCACAGAAACTCAGGTCAGTAGATCACTGACAAATTTATATTTATATCACGTGAACCGACAGGTTTTCCATCCATCCTTCCATCACAAATTATGTTGTCAGACTTAGAGGACGAGCAGCAAAGTGCTGAATTGCACAAAATAACCATAAATGAGCATTATGCAAAAGCTTTTCAACACCGCAAAGAACGTGAGGAACTTGATAAGCGTATGCCTATTACACCGTCTTTATGTCCCGATCTGACTCTGGTGGTTTGTGACAAACCAGTCAAGACCCTGTTGGGCTCGGATGTGTCTGAATCAGACCTTGAAGAGGAAGCTGATTCAGAATCTGCAGAATCTGAAGATGAGGATGGGGAAGAGTTGACACCAGCTGTAGACGTTGCGATTCTTCGTACACTTGCCAGAATTCGACAGAAGGATCCATCGATTTACGAATCTGGGAAGAGTATCTTTGGTGGTATGCTATTTCATTGGATATGTTTGAGAGAGAGGTACCATTGTTAACTTGTAGAGGAACAGGAGAAACTGGCAGCAAAAACTATTCCCGGCAGAAATAAAAAGAAAGAATCAGTGCGTATTACCGTCCTCCCCTAACTGCTACCTGCATTACTGACTCAGACTGCTAGGTGAAGCCTGTGACTATACGTCAAGCGGCATTAGAGGCCCAACTTGCACCTTCGCGATCACCTTCACCCGGACCTCTCACTCACGTTCAGGAAGAAGCTGCTCTACGCAAAGAGACCATCTCCGCCTTTCATTCCGCAGGATCTCGTGATGGAGATGACGAGGATGACCTGCTTATTCCAAGAGAGAAAACCAAAGATGAGCAAGAACAAGAGGAAGAAGAGTATCGCGTCTTTTTGGAGCGCGAAGTTGGGGATCTACATGAAGTCATTGGTGTCCCGAACGACGTGTTAGCGATCGGTGTTGAATCTGAAGATCGTGGCGCTGGAGAGGTTGACGAGAGGAAGAGAAAAAAGAAGATTAAGGAGCGTGGCAGCCCGAAATCAAAAGAGGGAGAGGACCAAGCGTTCCTCATGAAGTACGTGAATCCATATTTTTTTTACTTCCTTTGGATTTTTCAATTCTCGGCTTGTCCTAGCTACATCCTCAACCGTGGTTGGATTGATAAATCCAAGAACCGTGTCCCCACCTACAAAGAAGTTACGAACAAATCTAAGAAGTCCAAGGCCTCGAAGCCTAGATCTGGCTCAGCATCTCCGTCCAGTAACAACTCTGGAAATGAAGATGAGATCAATTTTTCGGATTCGTCCTTCGATTCTCTCAATGATGCTTTCGAAACTTCATACAATTTCCGTTTTGAAGAACCTGAGAGTTCAGTTATACCCTCGTTCCCTCGTTCCATACCTACCCTTGTTCGCCGTGAAGATTCAAGACGTAAAGATGCTCGTGAAAAGCGAAAGCAACGGAAGGAGGGAGAGATGGAGAAAAAGAGGGAGGAAGTGAGGCGGTTGAAAACGTTGAAGATGAAGGAAATTAGGAGAAAGCTGGAGACAATTGGAAGAGAGGGTGGACTTCTGAACTTCAATCCGAAGAAGGGTAAAGGCAAGAGTGTCAGATGGGAGGAAGATGAAGGGGAAGAAATGCATGATGCCCTCAAGGAGTTGGATTTGGAGGGCGATTGGGATCCCGAGAAACATGACCAGCAAATGGCTAGCCTGTATGACGGCACGGGAGATGAAGAAGGTGGTTGGGAAGACGTTGACGAGGTTGACGAGGACGGAAAACCGATATGGGAGGACGACATTGATATCGGTGATATTTGCATGGACGATGAAGATGTTATTAACCCTGCCGCGAACAAGAAAGATAAGAAGAAAATGAAATTTAAAAAGAGGCGTGAGGACGAGGACGAGGACGTTGGTGTCGACATTGATGCTATGGATGCCGACGTATTAACTCACAAGAAAGGACTCAGTGAAGAAGAAAAGTGGGATGGTACCGAGGGAATGCGCAAGCGCAAGCTCAACGAGTACATGGAAGAAATTTATAATCTTGATTTCAATGACATGGTGCGTGTAACATGCAAATCTGCAGTACTGATATACACATCACAACATTCAGGTTGGTGACCTTCCAACCCGTTTCAAATACGTGCCAGTCACTCCTCAAGCTTACTCTCTGACACCTGCCGAAATTCTGCTTGCAACCGATAGGGAATTGAACGAATTTATGAGCATCAAACGGTACGCCCCTTACAAGAACGATACCAGGAAACGGGATGCCAAACGTCACCAAAAGCTCAAGGAGCTCAAGCGAATGCTGGTGGAAAGGAGGAGGAACGGCGGTTGGCTAGTCAAAGATTCTCATGATACCGACATAAATGGAGGTGGGCGATTAGGAGAAGGGGAACAGAAATCCAAGAAACGGAAGGGAAAAAAGGAGCGTTTGAGGGCCAAGACTACCGCTGCGGTCGAGGAGAATAGCACAGATGACGGATCAAGAATGATCGTTGGCACAGACAGCAGAAATGTTGAAAATTTAACCAACGACAGTGAAGTTAAATCATTCGGGGATTACGCGGATAGCAAGAAGACCAAGAAGCCCGAATTGTTGATGAATCTTGGCGGCGAAAGAAAGCTTGAGAAACCAGAAGGGAAGAGTCACAAACGGAAACGAGATGATGAAAACCAGGAACAGTCTCGGCGCCAGGATAAGGGAAACCGGGAAGACGATGAAAGTGGTAAACCAAAAAAGAAAAGGCGACGGAGGCATAAGAAGGGCGACCAAATCGCACAGGTAGAGTAATCACGATTATCTGATACGTTCCCATCTTCCATAATTCCTTCCATACTCTTAATGCATTCTTGATGCACGTAGCACTGTGTTTTTCATGCCGCTCTACAGTTCATCTTATATTGTCAATATGCATCGAAGATATAATGAGACTATGTTCTGTCGGACTTTATTCAGCCACTCTGCATCTACTATGGTTAAGAGCTCACTGTTGGTTCTATCATCATTGTTATCAAGAACATGCCATGTTTTTCAATTGTGAAATACAGTAACTCGAAAAATTCTCTCTGAGTATCTGGCCTGTATCGAGTTACTTGCATTCAGGTGGTTGATGTATGAAATAGAATATGGTTTCTTGGTCATGTTATTAAATTCTTAAAACATTGTAATAAGTATTGTAAGTATTCTTCAAATACTATCAGAAAAATTTAAAAAATTCCATGTTTGAATACTACACCTATAATGTTTGGACATTTACTTATCAAATTAATGCTTGGCCTTAAATACTGCTTCCAATTTTCTGGACATAGTTCTCTGCTGTCATATCTCTGAGACTTTGTCCCAAAGCTCTTGTATTCTTCAAAATGCTGTCCAACATTTGAAGGCTTTTCTACCACCTTAACCACTTCATAAAGTTTAGTGTCCATATAAATTTTTTATCACAGTATGGTAAAGGATCAAGAACGGTTGTGAGCCCATTTCAATGCACATGAAATATTAAAGAAGTGATGAAACAACCGATCAGTGACACCCTGACTTATCAATCCTGACTTATCAATCATCGGTTCTCCTTAATTGTCAGGAAGCTACTCTTTCTTGACTTCTGACCGCAAGGTTCCCGACTTCTCAGAGAAGGCAATACTGCCGTACAATCAACACCTTTTAGTTACATTTCTCATGAACACCCATCCATCAACCCAGGGAATCGGAATCATTCCGCAATTTTACCTTGAAGTCTTCGCGACGATTAGCGGGATCGTCTTCCATCCTTTGTCACCCAATAGCAGTCACGACGCTTCTTGGAACTTTCTCATGTCGTCATATTCAAGGGAAAATCATGCTAGTAGAGACGAGAGTGTTTGATGAAGTCTTCATGGGGATACCTTGACGCCCATCTGGTGGTAGTAAAGAGGCTTGTTCGAGCCAAACATGTACTATGATTGGATGCCACAACCATCCTCGATAAGTGACTGTGGCGTTAGCCGATTTTTGGCATATGGTGGAGAAGTGTGAAGGAAGCTTTGCCTCATTGGAATTCTCCCACTCATAAAACTTCGCGGAAGAATCAACTTCGTGCTGGGTGCGTTGAGGACGGAAATGAGATTGTTAAAGATACAGTGCTACAACAAAAAACGCGGGTATCGATTGTAGTGGTATTGAGAAAGTAACACGAAGAGATCAAAGGGTGGAGATAGAGATAAATTCTAATACAACGTGAGCTTGTGCACTAAAGAGCGTCGGGATATTGTTAGAGTGAGAATCTTCTGTAGCAGACAGATGAAACCCAAAGACACTATTATGAAGATGCCCTGAGGAGGCGAATTGGCAAGTTCGCACAAAAAGCTGCTATACGATTGACTTTAGTTGGTTTTCGTTGATCTTCGTTGAAATTAGATACCGCAAGGCCATCCTCGCAGTAATAATGGATCGTATGCTGCGGTTCAAACAAGATGAAGGAAGCATCGATCTCGTCGATCTCATAGGGTAGACAACTGTATTTGATCTAACCAGGTCCAGACACATGAATGACGCCTCCCGAGTGACAATTTGACATACATACCAATGTGATAGGCTCTACCGTCGGCTGATGATTCAGATGAAAACCAGTTCCATAAGGCGATGGAAGTGGCGATGGAAAAGGCGATGGAAGCGGTGAGGAAAGTGATGTAGCCTCATCCCCCAAGGTCCTCAGGTCGTCCGAATCCGATTCGTATCCCTCCTCTCCGGACGACGTCCCAGATGTAATAGTCAGGGGCGCTGGTCGATGCCTTGGAAATTTTATACTTGATTTCGATGCGATGCTAGCTTCGGAAATTATTGAAAGAGGCGATTTGTGGGCAGATGCTGCAAGGGATTTTGGGATAAGAGGTCTTGGTAGAGGAGTCTGAGGCATCGTGTCCCAGCACAGAGCGGCAAATGCATCGTTCGGTGAGAGGAGAAGCGTGTTATCGAGACCATCGAGGCACTCAATGTCAAAACCAATATTAAGTGTGGTTTGATCCAGAATGAGATTCCAGTAAACTTCAGGCTCTGAGTCGCAGTCACTGTCTGCACGGCGGACATCGACTGATATACTCTGGGGGCACGATAGAGTTGAAACCGAGGTACCAGCCACCGCAGACCAAACGATGGAAGGGAATAGTTCGCTCGGAGAAACAGAAAGCTGTAGTTGGCTCGTAAAATTGGATATACACATGAAGGATGAACTCGTACCATAGTCATCATAAGGGTGAGGAGAATTATAAGGATTGACGAGACCAGCTGTCACAGACAGTCCAAGTAGTCAATATGAGATGGGAATGATGCTCCTGAGACGACCGGTGGGAGGTCTTATATTATCTGAGGAGGGAGATACTGCTGCCTTGTCAACGGTAGTATGAGATTATGGTGTAACGAGAATGGAAGCGGAGGAGGCCAAGGGGTTAATTGGGTGTGCATCTTATATCGAGCGAAGCTCTCAATTTCAGTGTGAACATCGGGACTCTTTTGTTGGATCTGGTACCACAGCACTGGAGTCTAATTGTCCGAGCTAAATTTGACATGGGACCGCATGGAGAAATGAATTAGCGTCGAAGAAGAGGTAAGAAGATATTCGCATTATCTGGTTATGGCGGCCATCAGGAGCGTGGACAGATTCTTTGCCATTCATATCGTCTCTTTATGAGGGAAGTAGATTTGTTTTTTGGTTATGGAACAGGTCACATGACTTGTCGAACAGTTTCAGTCTCTTCTGGTCCAGCCCCGAAGCGCTAATAATCAGAGATGATCTGATAGGAGCCTGACATTTGTCGGAGCGACTAAATAGCGACCAAATTTGAACCCTCATCCGGTCGACCTCCGAAATTCAAAAGAATTGAAGGCTGCCTGAAGGGACAGACACTCTCCTTCATCAAGTTATTCGAGTTCCATCTATGACTATGACTGAAAGAATAACCGCCATTCCTTTGAGGTATCAAGATACTTGAATAACACTGTTTCTGTCTTGTTTACAGTCCGAGAATCACATGTGGAGATTGACATTGGCGCGTATGATCGACAATTGGATTTTGCAGTTCTATTGACGATCACCCAACAGGCAAAACTATAATAGAGGTGCTGAAAAATTATCAGAGCTCCTGAAGAAACGTATGATAATTTATTGCCGGCTGTCATGACCCTTACCATTTGACTATCCATTCGTGACTTCCAGCGTGTAACTCTTGGTATCTCTGGCACTGTGGCCCTCCTGGAGACTCTGGTCCTCTCGGGCCGGCATACATAGGGGTGTCCTGCAAAAGTTGATAGTACTTCTGATGATACGAAAAGGTCTTCTTGATGAGGCTGAACGTATCTAGGCTCCTCGTACGGGGTAATAGGATCCTCCTTGAACCATTTACGAGTTTTCATAGAAACGAGCTGTCAACTTGACGTAAATATACAGAATTCAGCAGTGGAGACAGAGATGCAAATCTATCTCTGGAACAGATTTGCTCCAAAGATTCGTTAATGTACTCCAGAAACATCAAGTCCTGAAGGCTGGTACATGGTACGTAGAAGGACCCTTTCGGTTAGAACCTCAATTCCAAGGTCTGAGAATTGAAACCTAAGCATTCAGGCTTGGCCATCGGTACTCCTGCCAGAGCACATAAGTCGACCCGTTGATATGACCCGCAACACCACTCTAGAACGAGCCTTAAGAATGATTCCACTAGTAGGGCACTATCCAACTCTCTGGGTCAGGACAGGACAGCTGTGATTCCGAAAGAGTCTGTCAGGCTGCACGTAGGATGGTTAAGCACCAGATGTCTGGGTATCGACGACTGTCATCAGTGTTATGGATGAGAAACGCAGCCTCTCCGTTGTATTGCAGATAATCAATCAACAAGTTGACGGGCCTGCCAATGAGGAGGATGGAAAACTTGAATAAGTGAAAGGGAGCAGATCACTGGGTTGCTGAGGAAATCAATGACTTATCATATTGCAGAACTACGACTTCGACAAAGAAAACCCACCATCGGGACCAAACTATCTCTTCCCCTTCACCTTCACGCGTGCATTCTTTTCTTCTACAACACCATCAGGAGTCAAGATAGGCCCTCCATTTCCTATTTTTCCATCCCATGCCCAGATAATATTATCCCTCGCACTCACGATATCCCCTAGTTTAGAACCTTGTACCCGCGCACCAGTTAAATTGATATACCAATAATCCCTCTTTCTTCGCCCTAATTTGCCTTCCCTAGATGTAGATGCATTGTTGGCATACCGGATGACCAGCTCCGTTTCATTTCGTCCATCTTGGATTGTAAGTTCATTCAAAGCGAGAGGGAGACCAGACGGATTGGAAGCTGTAGAAATGTGAACAAATCGTTGGAACGTCTTTACATGTGTTGATGCGGATGAAGAAGGTTGGGCGAGAGAAGGGGATTTGACACGGAAAAGTCGGATGCTGGTCGTGAACGTCTGTCTAAATTTAAGCAGGTATATACTAGACAGCGCCCAACCAGCACCGTATATTCCACAAAAGATGGCTCGTTGCCATGTAGGTCGTGGCTCCCAGTGATACGTTTCCTTTGTCTCCTCTGGCTGTATAGTTGCTGATGATTCTGCGACAGCTTCTCGATTTTTCTCGCTAATCTCTTCGAGGTCTTTGACGAGTGTCGCCCAGTGGTTCCAAGTTATTTCAATCGCCGAGCCCCTGCATGAACTTGTCAGCTCAGTTGTCCTCATAAGATCATCGGATCACTGGACATACATGATTAAAGCATTAGCGATTACTATTGGCCAGGCATAGCGAACCCAGGCAGGAGGTGTTTTTACATAAATAGGAGGTACAAGGCGTTCGCTGTACTCAGAGTTTTTTGAGGTGGACGAAAGGAAATTCTTCGAGTGCACAGTGCCTCGAAGACAAGCGTAGCTTTTTGAGTAGACGAAAGGTAAGAGTTGAGGGCGCGAGACGCGTCGAAATATGAAGGACATAAATTCAGAGGATTTAAAGTCTGAATAGGACGCTAGTCGAGTATTTGGTTGCAGCTTTGGATATAAATAAACGTTGATCCAAATAAACTGTTAAATAAACTGTTGGTGATCGTGAATGCTGATCATGCTCTAAAATGTGACTTACACACTGCGGCTGCAGAATCTTGTGACTACTACAAATACTACTGCGAGTACCGCGACTCGGTGGGCTGAACCAAATAGATTACAAAAAAGAAAATTTGTAGCTGCTGGGGAGTCAGATCATGTGGACTTTTGAGACTCTTCAGTTGGTTTACTGAGCAGGGTCATCTTAAAAAAGGTCTATTCCAAGCTGGCTTGACAGGACCAGATAATGACATACTGTACCTATGATAAAAAAAACATGGAACTCTTGAGATGTCATAGGGAAATGTTTGGACTGAATTCGTCGATGGAAAGAATTATACAAGGCATAACTTGTCGAACTTGCCGTATGTCAATGACGATACTGAAGCCTTCGGCTGACACTCAACTTCAAGAATTTTGATCTACTGAGCAAAAGCAAGCGTACGTAGGCGAAGGAAATATCAAGCGATCAATGCACATATAAACGAAATGATAAGACAGTAAGGTAGGATGAGATCATGGAGCATGACGGGAAGTCGGGTGTAAATTTCAGTGGGAGCCGATGTCCCACCGTTTCCACTCGCTGGGATCATTTCCCAGTCGCTCATCGCTTCACTCGAGATTTTGTCTGCCCTCAGTTCCCTGATTATGATGGCTACGACCAAATTAGATTCTGAGTGCCGCGCCTCTGTATTGGATTCCACGTTGTGATTATCAAACTACAGAGGCAAAGTTTTAGTCAGTCAAAGGCAGATCCCATTTAACTTGCAAGGACATCACCAATTTCGGCTCAAATTGTTCAGGGACGACGGCGAACACTTGGGTCACGATCTGCGATCGCTCTTCATAGTTGAGCGCTTCGCAGATAGTACCGAGCGGTGGTCCCCGTGGTCCAGCTACATCAAGGAGCCTCGCATGTGCTCTCTTAATACGGGTAAGCGTTGCTTCACAGATCTCTGAGTTGTCGGTAAGATCGTCAAGGGAAGCCAACTCCACAAGGACCGGTAATTGATCGGCCAAGGGCACATCATATTTTTGTAAAATTGCAATCCTCTGCCAAGGATCCATTGGAATTACCTTTAGATACGAAAGAGCAAAATCTTGAATATTGGGACATCCCCATTGTGCGGCTAAACGTAAGATAGCCAGCCATTTACCACAGCTCGCCTCATATATACTATAATGGCTGTCACTTGAATGAGTACTGGGTTGATCCGCACGGACGAAGGTGGCTCACGGATTGTAGAAAACCCAAAGGAAATGTCCAAAGTCCCCTGGATCTTCGTCTAGATTGATTGGGTTTGCTTCATCCGACCCAAAGGGAAATTGCGCATTGGAGAGTTTACCTCTCCAGTACTGAGAATCGCGTTCGAGAAAGTATGAATGAACGCAGAACCGTACGCCCCTAACCTGCCAGAAGACTACCGTGAGCGATGAGTGAGTTAGAGGTAATATGAAGTACTGACACACAAGTGTAAATCACCACCAAAAATCAAAATTTCCGAGCCGTGGTCAAAATCGATAACATCGTCTTGGGGGATAGCCATTTGATTGACGAGGCGCGAGGGGAAGTCCAGTGAGAATGCGCTTCCGACTATCCCTATATTAACACTCCAAGTGGGGTGTCCTTCGACAGAGATGAGAACCTGATTGCCTCGTGGCCCATAATTCCGTTGTACTTGATGATCCCATGGACTTGTGGATGATTATAAGAAGATGAAAAGATCAGAACAGGCGCGCCCTCCCTGTTGCGGATTATCTATTTCCAAGATGAGACTGTATTTATAGCTATAAGAGTCTACGAACCTTCAGCGTGACTTGCCGAGCACAATGAAGCGTGCCTATCTGTCGAATCAGGGCTGCTCTTCTTCGAAATCTATTTAGAATCGTAAAACTTGCGCCCATTACAGAACAATCACATAACTTCGACGTTCATCACAATGCAGATTGAGCATTTGTGAGAGGAGCAAGAAGATGTAACTATTCAGTTCTTAGGGTGGAGTCAACCTAGAACTCACGGTTAACCCTTGATCTTGAAAGTTGGAGAAGAGTTTATTGGCCCCCTGCTCAGAAGGTCTCCTCCCGTGCTCCATTGATACAAAACTAAGAGCGACTCACGAGAAAGAGCAAAGCAAAACAACTGATAAGAAACATCAGAAACAGAACTCATACCATGAGAAAAATATGCATTAAGAGGGAATCGAACCCCCGGCGGGTCGAAACAACCGCAATGGCAACGACCCAGGTTACCACTACCCCATTAATGCACCATCTTGCCTTATCACATACATGACTGAACTTATCAAGCCATCAGAAACACTCCTTAGCGGAGCAACGCAACATTTCTAAAATTAAACTATCACTCCCACCATCACACATATAAATTCCAAGCACCATCGTGGATGTTTGAATTCGATAACCACTACCACCATCTCATGCCAAACCTTCCGGTAGAGCTCCAATCTATCATTGTCAAATGTCTCTCAGACCCAGATGATTTTCACAGTCTCGCTCGAGTCTCTCGCGATCTCAACTTCCTCGCTGTACGGGAGTTGTGTTCCATGTATTGTTTAAATCTTCAAAAAGGAACGTTGACATTTGATGCTAAGACATTCCGCGTCGTCCCAACTCTTGCAATCTCATTGTATATGTTTGGTGCATCAATTGAAGTCCTGAACTGTAACTTGACTGATACTCAGGAGCAACCGGAGTTGCTGAAACAGGCACATTCTTTGCGGAACTTCGTCTCTGCTCTTAGTTCTGTGCAAAGAGCTAATTTCTTCTTCAACAACTGTGGCACGGTGGAATGGGAGGACATGATTATAGCAGTCTGCGATGTCTTGGTTAACAGACGATGCTCTGACCTTCAGATCAAGACGCTCGCTCGATCTACTGCACACCCTGGCAGGAGCAATAAGTTGGCTATGCTTATGCAAAAATTATCAGCTCCTGTTGCCGGGAAGCGGGAGGTTCCATGTTCAGTCAGGCAGTCCAATAATTTGGAAACCTGTTGCCTACAAACACTTCCCACATTTCTCCAGCCCATCCTCGTTTTACAGCTCAACGCTTCCCAGCTTACCACTCTGACTTTCTGCTACATCTACAACTTCTCGGAATGGGATGACTTCATGGTTAATCTCGATGTACCCTTCCTCGAGAATTTCATCATCTCTCATTGCATTATACCTGGGCAAGCCTTCTCTGACTTTCTCAGTCGCCATACGAGAATCGCTTCCCTAGAGTACCACCACAACACTTATCTCCGGCATAATCCACCAGTGCTGCCTTCAGGAATTCTTCCCCACCTCCAAAGGCTCCATGCCTCTTCGGAATATCTTGTCTGCTACTCCCCTCCCCTAGAGTCGTTCCCGGAGCTGGTCACGGTCGTCCTATCCGCTGATGACATGGTTCGTGACTCAAAAAGGGCAGTTATGGCGCTTCAGGCGCTTTTGCCCTGTATCAATGACATCACGTTGTGCCTCGAATTCCCCTATGTCCAATGTCTTGACAATTGGCTTCACGAGAATTTCCTCCGCTCTGCGAATGCAAATCAATTTGGAGAGAAGGACCCGATAAGGAGTCTAAGCTGTGTCAATTCGTTGACACTGGATTCCAAGTTGGTTGCATATGCTTCGGATGGGGTTGCGTCACTTTTGGTGAATTGGTTGTGTATGTTTCCCGCTTTGACGCGGGTATTTATCACTCGCCCTTGTCTCCCTCTCGTTTTTACCAGGGATAATTTTGAGGCGTTCGCTAAGTCAGTCCAAAGAGGGTCAGCTTCAATGAGGACCATCAGTGTTCAATCAGAGGATTTTAGTGTCTGGACTTGGTGTTGCTAAGAGATTACTATAATGTCTCTCGAGTTTTTGGCGGCAATCGTATAACTTTGCACTTTGGAATTATTGATCCTTTACTTAGTTTCCATGCATTTGCTCAAGACATGTTGGGTTGACTTGTTGAAGGGATATCGTTCTGCAACGTCATCCATCTGCTCTTCATAGTTACACACTGTTGTAATATAATACTAGTGTCGAGAGTAGTACTCGTTTACGTAAGCCTCCGGGTCATGCTATGCTTCATTCCCCACCGTGAGGAGTGGCAAGGCCAAAAGACTGTGAGCTACCCCTCATATACATGATTTAGTCATGAAGCGACAGACCATGCCAGATTGTAAACTCGGTCCACAGCTCCCAGCATAAGCACCTGACAAGCTAACTAAGAGCAGTGCGACCACCAGATGTAGCAAGAAACCTGTGGTCGGAGTCGAATGAGCTCGTGTAAAAGCACGTTCATAGTGCTGGATTCTACACGTTACTAGTTCCGCGACCATAATATCCTTGTCAAACTCCCATTTCATGTAACCCTCTAAATTTAATGTGGGACCTCTCCGCCTAACTCCGATGTTACTAGGAAGGACAATAGCGATTCAGTCCAATTACAAGGGCCTGTCAGTGTGATGTATTACTAGTTCGGCTCGGGACCGGAGCGCGGGTAGACGGTCTAGAAGCTGCTGAGCAGACCTCAAGCCTATCTAGCGTGAGCCGAACATGAAGGAAGCATGAAGGCTCCTTGATTTTTTTCTCATGATATCTGGAACAGTATAATTGTTTCTTGCGACGAAGGATTACTAACACAGATCGTAAGTCAGAACGATATGCTACTTGCACAATATCTAGAGACTGTCACCCCCGTCAGATTATGAGATAATATTTATAACGTAAGTGGACCCTTCACGCTAACGTGAGAAATAAGGTGAGTAGGAGTTGTTATCTGTGGGTCATCGATAGTATAGACGAGATTTGGAATAACAGCTTCATGCTTAAACAATGAAGAGGTTTGTTATTTCAACGCCTCCTCAGACATGGCGACAAATACGTTAAAATTGTACACACCAGGCCGTGCTTCAAAGCGATATCCAACTGGAGTACACTCTGCCACGACCACTCCGTTTCTCAACATAATCACCTTTATTCCTCCACCGACTTTCAAGGGAGAAGATAGTTTTACCATTCCTTTTCCAACGTCGACCTGTCGTACATCTGTCTTCGAGTCTGATGTGTGGATTCTGATAGTGGCGGGGGCGATGGTGAAAAGAATAATCCACATCAAATCATCGGTCTGTTAGGGCCCAGAGTAAGCAAGCGTCCCGAAAGAATGGGTTGTAAACGTACAAGTTCCCAGTTGTCGGGTCGTGGGACTTCTTCATTGGCAATAGCATCTTTCGGGTGAGGCCGAGCCCAGACGCAGATTACATCTCGAGTAATTTCAGGGTATGTACCATCTTTAAACGCACGAGCGAAAAAGCTATTCAACCGAAGCCAGGCTTCATGTGGATAACCATCAACCCAAGCTTGGGAATCGGGCTGTGTGCCCTGGAAAGAGAATCACAATGTAAATATGACTGGTATTATTTTCATCGGAAGACTTACCTTAATAGGGCCGATATAATGTGATTCACCATAGTCTGTGTGGTCCCAGAGGATTTCATCAGTTGGAATAATTGAGAGCATACCAAAGTAATCTGAATACCGTTCCAAGAAATAACTTGAACAAAGTTTATAGAATCTCGCATTTCAATTAATTGTTCCCACCGCTGGACGAAGAGCCAGTCATCTGCCCGGTATATCCACTAGGAAATTCTCTCAATCGAGCAATTGGTGGCGATGACCCTTTTTACATACATTCTTATTCCAAGTATCTGGACCATAATGCTATGGAGTTTCAAAATGAGAATCATATTGCCATGGACTAGTCTCAGACCTCACGGTAAAAAACCACGGTGAAACGCTAGCCATGAAACATTGACCAGTCTTCAAATGACGTAAATAAGAGAAGTCTGTTTTAAGATGCATTTCTCG
>Ga0157357_1000238_pt1 | contig 22783 bp, 36 predicted proteins | sample AttcapACBM1_FD_111485 | JGI IMG/M metagenome (GOLD analysis project Ga0157357, IMG submission 111485) | Fungus gardens microbial communities from leaf cutter ant in Botucatu, State of Sao Paulo, Brazil - Atta capiguara ACBM1 | ecosystem: Host-associated > Fungi > Mycelium > Unclassified ... | reverse complement strand
GTTAAGACGCTCACAACGAAACTCATCGAGAGGTTAAGACCCTATGTCGAGGCCAAGGATCCTGGAGATCTGAACGACCCAGAGACAGTATCTTGGATGAAGAAGATTGGCAAGGAAGCAGAGGATTTGAAGCTGGAGAGTTTTGGAGTGGAGCTGTTGCAAGCGATTGGTCACGTTTATGCGACAAAAGGGACGACGTATCTAAAGAGCCAGAAGATGCTTGGAATGTGAGTTTGAGTTCTTTCTATATCCCTCTTTTGTGGATCTTGATGTGATTCTCTAGTCCTGGGTTTTGGTCGAGACTGAAAGAGAAGGGCTCAGTTGCCAAAGATATGTGGGGTGTTCTCGGGAGTGCGTAAGTATATGGTTTCCGCTTCCACCCCCACGTATCCATTTTTTTTTGCATAGCCTGAATGTCCGAGACGTTCTTCAGGAAATGGAAAAAGTTCAACTCAAGGGTGAAGCAGGCGAGGAGGAACTCAAAGCTCTAGAAATGGATATGACCGGAAAAATGTTACTCGCATCTTGGCGAGGTGCGAGGTTAGAAGTTATTCAGGTCTTACGAGAGGTATGGTTGCTGTTGATGTAGAGTGTTGCAGAGTCACTGAATTGCTTTTTTCCAAGGTCGTCGATCAGGTTCTGAAAGATCCATCGGTGAGCGACAAAGTGATACTTAATCGTGCAAAGGTACGTCATTGTACCCTTCCTTGCTTGGATGCACCAAAAGTGAGATTCGAAACAGGGTCTGATTGACATGGGCAAACTCTTTAAATCGACGGTGCCGGATGAATCTGATGAGGAACGTCGGGAACTTGAGCGGTACGTTTATACTAATCACTGTTCTCGTATGTTTTTTGATTGATGCATTGCCTCTAGACTTGTCGCAGAGGCGGCGAAACCGAAACCCAAGCATAAAAAGGGTGGTGTTCGTTCAGCTATTGTTGCCACGACGAAGGAGAAAAGTGAAGAAGCTTGTTCACCTAGTGGAGAGGCACCGCCAGCATCGAGTTGAGCATCGAATATTTGAACTTGATTATGTTTCTCTGCTATGCTATGATTTATTTTATACGTTAAATTTTTTTCATGAACATACACATATGGATATATATATACATACACACATACATATCATATATAAGGGGTTCAATCGATTAATCAATGGTAGTCCAGCTGTTATCTATCCTCTCCCCTTCTCTCTCTCTCCTCCCTGGATTAACTAGTGTTTGATTGGTCAAGAAGAGCATTATTTGTAGAGAGAAAAGAGCTTTTTCATATTTACAAGGTATCGCATCGAAAAAAATAAATCCAGTAGTCGTTAGGAATCAACTTAAAAACTACTTTCGTGCCTTCCATGCATCAAAATCGACCTTGACCTAAAAATAATAAAAATTTTCAGTCTCTTATATCCACTACCTCCGTTATCAATTAATAACACCTTTACCTGATCGAAGAATAGTTTATCAGCGATGACTTTAAATCCAATGAGTGCCAAAGCTTTAGTCACGGTTATGGTTTCTTGGTGAGCTTCAAGGCGAGCAGCGGCTTGTGCAAAAGCTGGAGTATGATTACCTCCTTGTGGTTTTGTTGGAATGACTGTTGTCAGGAGGAGGAGGAGGAGGATAATTTTATAAATGGGATTGAATGATTTTTTTTGACTTACCGAATGCTGGGTGAAGTGCTGGTAATGCTTCAAAAAACAAATGTTCCGGTATTATATATATATGTGTGTGTATGTGTGTATACTCACCATAAGTCACGTTTCCCTGTAAAAATGGGATGTTAACATCTCATTATGTTTGAATTTTTCGACTTACAAAGTCTGTAGAGGCAGCAGTATCATCTGTATTGCTCGACATGCCATATCGCGAACTAACAATGTTGATAAACTCGCGTGCTATTATTATTATTATTAATCATAATAATAACCTTTCCTCTTAAAAAAAGCATACCGAGGACTTGGTTCTGGTGTAAATCGTAGTATGGAGGTTCTGTTTGTAAAGATACCTTGCAAGATGTCGCTAACGCGGCAGCTCTAAATGAGTGAATGGTGGATGGATGAATGGACTAGGGCAGGGGAAAAAAAAACATATCTCACTCGAAGCATTTCTTGACTCTCTCAACGAAAGCTAAAAGTTCCGTGGATGTCGGGGCACGTACATACCACCTCATTCGCGCGTAATCCGGTATAACTGGAGAAGAAACGATTCTCAATCAACAACACCCACTAACCTCTGAGAAGAATAAAAAAAACTCCACTGTTTGGAGACCAGTTGTCGTTGCCTTGGATTATTCCGTGGACCCGGTGGGTTGGCTTCATTTGTTGACGTAGGGCGGATACGTTGGAGTAGGCGAGGAAGGCGGCATCTTGTGCGTTTGTTCCTTCCCTGATTCATTGAATAGGATCAGGGAGATGCAGTACATGAGAGCAAAAAGGTGGACTCACCATGGTGCAGCTCCTGCGTGTGCACTAGTGAGAGAGAGGGGTCATAGTGAATATCCGTTTGGATAGTGACTGAAACCATACCTATGACCAAAGTATTCAACCTGGATGGTTTGTAAAGCCGTTGTTGACCCGATACTGACGGAATGAAGCTGACCAGCTGCTGGATGACACCTGTGGAGATTGATGACGGGGGCAACAAGTAGAATAGGAGGCGAGGCCGTACATGATGCAAGCATCCATATCCTTGTAACCACCTCTTTTGAGCAATATGATTTTTCCACCACCTCCCTCTTCGGCTAATGCAGGGAGAGGGGGGGGGGGGAGTGAGAGGGGATGAGAAAGAAGGAAAGAAGAGGGTAAAAGCGGACCTGGTGTTCCCAAGAGGACAACCTTGCCTGGTACATTATGAGTTTGCAGAGCGGCCTTGAGAGCCAAGGCGACGCCTACGCCGCTGATAGCAATGAGGTTATGACCACAAGCATGACCCATGCCCTGGAGAGCGTCCATCTCAGCGTTGACACCAATTGTTCTGCCGCCTTTGAGATGCTCAAACTCGGCACGCCAGGCGGTTTCGAGGTCGAGATAATGAGGGGTTACTCGGAAACCATGGGATTGCATGAAGGAGGTGAGGAGATCATGGGCGTAGTTTTCGTGGAACATGAGCTCTGGATGTTCTGAGGAAGATCAGCCAAAATCGAGAGAACCGGGAGAGTGTGCGCACCGTGGATGGAAAGACTGAGCTGGCGCAGAGCAGGGCTGCACGCATCGAGCGTGCGTTCAATGGTGACCAAGACATCGTCAGCGTCAGCCTTGTTCTCAGAGTACAAAGGAGGCGCTGGATCGTAGTCATAATATCCTGGGCCTTTACGGCGCAGAAACAGAACACCAAAGCAGCCTGGAAGAAACATAGTGCTGCATCCAAGGTAAACCGGCTGTTTATGAAGCGGTGAGAAAAAAAGGGGCCTGACCGGGAATTGAACCCGGGACCTCCTCGAAATAGAACCTAAACATAGGTCTAGCAACTGCCCGAACGAGGAATCATACTACTAGACCATCAGGCCAATACTCATTGTTTGATAATTGTATTATACTAAGGCAACTTGATTCGTTGCTTACTTGTCCAATCACTACGCGTCCTGTTAGACAGGGCCAGTCGACAATGGCGCCAAATGCCCAAACATCGACTGCAAGGCTTGACTCCATCTTCACTGGCCTCAAGAGTCGCAATATCGATGCCCGAGTTCAGCATGCACAAGAATTGCGCCGTTTTGTAAGCTCCACATCCACCATTCCCCGTCCCTCCATAGCTTTGAATTGCACAGGTATCAACGGAAATTGCTGATATGTCTTCTGATGCTTCCGCCAAAATATGGGACGAAGCTATTAACAAGCGACTTTTTGAATTGACGCATAGCCCTCACTCCGCAGAGGCTTTTGGTGGCCTCATAGCTATAGGTGCGCGTGCCCCGACTGTTGGCGTGACTTGCCTTGTACCAAGTCTTTCTAATAGATTACCTTCTTGGTCTCGAGTCTGATGAGACGATTGAAGCAAAGCGCAACCTCTTTCGGTTTTACAACTATGTCAAGCACTTGCTTCCAAATCATGAAGTAGGCCTTATGCTCGCGGCTTCCAAGACCCTTGGACAAATAGCAGAGATCGGGGGAGCCGCATTTGGAGAACGTTTCATGGATTACGAAGTACAAGCAGCTATCGATTTGATACAGCCTGACAAAATTGAATCTCCCCGCCATGCCGGTGTCCTTATCCTCAAGGAGCTGGCTCGCAACAGTCCGACATATTTCCATCCACACATCAATGTTGTATTCGAAAACATTCTCATTCCCTTGCGCGATCCCCGAGTACACATCCGGGAAGGTGGTTCAGAGTTATTGGCAGCTTGCCTCGAAATCATCACCACCAGAGAACGTCAAGCCACAAGCCCCTATCTACTCAAAATACTGCAGGATGCTCAGCAAGGCCTGAAGAGTCACTCAATGGATATCGTTCATGGGTCCTTGTTGACGTATCGAGAGCTTTTGCTTCATGCTGGGATGGTGAGTCGCTGCATCTTTTGCCTAGGTAGAACAAAGCTGACAAAATGCTCCTAGTTTATGCGAGAAAACTATCTAGATATTGCCGATCAAGTTTTTCGCTTTAAATCACACAAAGACCCTCTGATTCGGAAGATGGTCATCACCATGGTTCCTTCCCTCGCTGCATACGATACGCAAGCATTTACAGAACACTTCCTTCACAAGGCAATGGGCCACCTTCTAACACAGCTAGAAAAGCCACAGGAACGGAACTACGGTGCGACTAGCTGTAGAAGAAATGTCGGCGTTAACTGATTAGATATGCGTCGCAGCTTTCATCGCCATCGGACACACCGCCAATGCTGTAGGAAGTGACATGAAACCTTTCCTTGACTCTATAATGGTACAGATAAAGATCGGTCTACATGGCAGAGGGTACGTCCGCTGAGGTACTGAGTCAGCTTGAATTCACAATGAGTGCTATAGCCGGAAAAACGCCCCATCCGAAGAACCCCTCTTTCAATGTATAGGAATGCTGGCAGCTGCAGTTGGACCCAATCTCACCAAGCTCCTACATGATCAGCTTGACCTCATGATGAGCTGTGGTTTAAGCGAGCCCCTCAAGAATGCTCTTGTGATCATTGCTAAACACATCCCACCACTACTAAAAACTATACAAGGTACATATCGTTTATGATAGAGGATGGACATTTGCTTACGATTTGCTTAGATCGATTGTTGGACCTCCTTTCTCAAGTTTTGAGTGGCCAGTACCACAAGCCGCTTGGGGTGCCTTCTTCGGTGGGTCGATCTGACACTACGAACGTTGTCCCCAGTGTTGCTATAGCACAGGTAAGTTTCGGGTTTCTAAACGAAATTATTCTCTATATCAATTGGCCGATTACAAAAGTTCCACGACAAGAACCCTGAACTTCTTTCACTAGCACTCACCACGTTGGGTTCATTTGATTTCAGTGGTCAGTTTAATTGTCTTCCAATGGTTACGGCCCGTTCACCTCTTCTACTTTAGGTCATGTCTTGAATGAATTTGTTCGTAATTGCGCTGTACCCTATCTTGAAGATGACCACGCAGATGTCAGAAGAGCTGCCGCCACAACTTGCTGCCGACTTTTCGTTCGCGATCCCATCTGCTATCAGTCAAGTAGTCATGCCATCGAAATTATCAGCGAGGTTCTGGACAAACTCCTCACCGTTGGAATTGCTGATCCTGGTATCTATTCCCTCCCTGGAATGTCTCTTATGTCTTGGCTGACTATTCTTCATAGATGCAGGTATCAGGCAGACAGTGCTCGCCTCCTTACATGAGAAATTCGACAAACATCTTGCACAAGCCGAGAATGTTCGGTCTCTTTTCATAGCTCTTAATGATGAGGTTTTTGAGAATCGTGTTACTGCCGTCAACCTCATTGGACGACTCGCAAGACACAATCCTGCTTATGTGATGCCATCATTACGGAAGGCATTAATTCAGCTCCTTACAGAACTCGAGTACTCGACAGTTGTGTAGGCTGTTTTTGTTCCTCTCTTGTCATCCTTTACTTACGAGCTTGCCTAAGGCGGAGCCGCGAAGAGTGCACGCGTCTGCTTACCCTGCTCGTGAGCTCTACTCAGCGGCTCATTAAACCTTATGCATTGCCGATGCTTCGTGTGCTGTTGTATAAAGCTAACGACGTTAATCCAACTGTTGCCGCCAATGTCCTCATGTGCCTTGGAGAGCTAGTGTGCATATCTGGGGAAGATGCAGTTCCTTATGTTTCAGAACTCTTGAAGGTTATTATAGAAAGGCTTTCAGACGCGTCAACAAGCAAGAGAGATGCTGCACTTCATGCCCTGGGACAAGTCTGCTCTAGTACGGGTCATGTTATCACGCCTTTGATCGACTATCCTCAACTTGTACCCCTCCTTTCAAGAATTCTCAGAATGGAGGCCACGAAGAATGTGCGCCGAGAGGTGGTAAAAGTGCTCGGTATCCTCGGGGCGTTGGATCCGTATAGGCGGAAGGTTTGCTACAGTTTTTTCCATCGTGTTCTTTTGTGAGTTGATCATACATCAATTTAGAGTCGACCGGATGATGATGCTGTTGGTGAAAAAGCAGTCGCAGCTGTTAACCAAGTCCCGATTGCCCAGTACAATGCAGTATCTGGAGCTGATGACTATTTTCAGACGGTCGTCATCAATTCGCTTCTAGTGATACTGAAAGACCAAGCTTCGAGTAGCCATCACCACACTGTGATAGAGGCGGTTATGTCTATATTCAAGACTCAAGGGTTGAAATGTGTCACTTTCCTTCCTCAGGTCTGTTTGTCGAACTGTTATTGTATCTGAATGACTGATGTGCCCTTGTATCTAGATCATTCCTGCCTTTGCTACTGTGACCCGCACGTCAGTAGCAAGGCTACAAGAATTCCACCTTCAACAGCTTGCGATCCTTGTCAGTATCATTAAGCAGCATGTCCGTAACTATATGCCCGACATATTTGCCCTGATAACGGAACTCTGGGAGAATGTTGCTCTTCAGCTTCCTATTGTTGCCCTAATTGAATCTCTTGGTAGAGCACTCGATGCCGAATTTAAGCCTTTCCTCCCTACCATTCTCCCCCTCATTCTGAAGGTGTTTGAAGGTGGACCACCGGATGATAAGCGGAGTGCTGTTCAAATCAAGGTTTTTGATGCATTCATGACTTTTGGTTCGAATATAGAGGAATATCTTCATTTGGTGATACCTATAATCGTGAAGACGTATGAACGTGACGGCACCACTCAGTTGCGCAAGAAGGCTATCCAGACGATCCATGGATTATCACGACGGGTCAACTTTTCGGATCATGCCTCTCGTATCATACATCCCTTAGTCCGAGTACTGGATAATTCAAATACAGAACTTCGCGTGTCGGTGATGGAAACATTGTGTTCCTTGATGATGCAGCTAGGAGCCGATTTTGCCATCTTTGTTCCAACTGTTAACAAGGTATACTTTGTTGACTAGTCATGGTTTTGATGCAACTCATATGCTAGCAGAGTATTCTGCGGAATAAGGTTGCCCCTCATCCTATATACGAGAACATGATCAGCAAGTTGTTGAATGGTGAGCGTTTACCTCAAGACATGACATTGCAAGACTCTTTGTACGTTTTATGGTCGGATCGATGTCTTCTTGACTGCTAATTCACCATAGAGAACCAAATAAAATTCCCGACTTTTCTGCTCCTGCTGAGGCTACGAAAATGGCGGTTAATCAACAGCACTTGAAACAGGCTTGGGACATATCCCAGATCGCCACTAAAGAAGAATGGTTTGAATGGATCCATCGGATGAGCGTAGAGTTTATGAAAGAATCTCCATCTCATGCCTTGCGAGCATGCATGAGTTTAGTTGACATTCACCCTCCCCTTGCTAAAGAACTATTCAATGCGGCATTCCTGTCGTGCTGGAGCGAGTTGTATGACCAATATCAGGTAAGTCAAACTACAAACCTTCGGTGGTGATATTGTTGATTTGTCTTGTTTTCTTCGTTGTTCTTGTTCTTGTTCTAGGAAGATCTGGTTCGTTCGATTGAGTTTGCCATCACATCCAATAGTACCCCACCTGAGTTGATCCATCGTCTTCTCAACCTGGCTGAGTTTATGGAACACGAAGAAAAGCCACTACCGATAGAACATCGGACGCTTGGCGAATATGCAATGAAGTACATGGCTTATGCGAAGGCTCTTCACTACAAGGAACTCGAGTACTTCTCTGAAGCTTCTCCTGCTGTTGTTGAGTCCCTTATTTCCATTAATACCCGATTACAGCAACATGATGCTGCTTGGGGAACTCTGATAAGTGCTCGAGAGCAATACAATGTAACCAAGCATGAAGAGTGGTATGAAAGGTTGGGTCGTTGGCAAGAGGCTCTCCAAGCATATGAAAAGGCAGCGGATAAGGACCCTACTGATCTTGAGGTTCAATATGGCCGTATGAAGTGTCTACATGCACTTGGTGAATGGGATCAGCTGGCGACGCGTGTTGGAGAACACTGGGCAACTGCTTCGTATGAAGATCGTAGGGAGATTGCGCCAATGGCTGCTGCTGCTGCTTGGTCACTCAATGAATGGGACTCTATGGAGGACTACATCCACACGATGAAGCCGGAGTCGTCAGACAGAGCGTTCTATCGTGCTATCCTCTTTGTTCAGCAAAATCAGTTCCCCAAAGCACTCGGACAAATTGCAAAGGCTCGTGATTTACTAGAACCTGAATTAAGTTCCTTTGTTGGAGATAGCTATGGTCGCTTGTATGGGTAAGTTTTTGTCATTTTAACTTCGATCTATGTTTCATCTGAAAAACGAATTTTGATTAGTGTCATGGTTCGTGCACAAATGCTGTCGGAATTAGAAGAGATCATTGCATTCAAACAATATGCTGATCAACCTGAGCGTCAAATGACCATACGAAAAACGTGGTTGAAACGGTGTGTTCATATAAGATTGATTTTTTTTGTTTCTGAAAAAAATGCTAGGTTGCAAGGTTGTCAACCTGATGTTGAGGTTTGGCAAAGGATTTTGCAAGTCCGCACCTTGGTCTTGAACCCTGAAGATGACCCTGTTATGTGGATCAAATTCGCCAACCTGTGTCGTAAAAATGACCGCATGGCTCTTGCAGAGAAGACGATCAATTCTCTTTTGTCGCCAGAAAGGGTGAGTAAAAAAGATTTTCCAGCCACATGTTCAGCTGCTAAGAGCGGGATATCAGTATCGGCTTCATGAGCATCATGGGAAAGCCACTCCAAATGTTGTATATGCACAGTTGAAGTATATGTGGGCTCGACCTGACTCCAAGGAGAAAACTCTGGAATTCCTTCGCACTTTCTCCTCCCAGCTTGCACACGACTTACAACAAGAAACCGACGATAATGCTCATCAGAGGATCGGTAATAGTGCTTCCAGATCGAAACTGAACGAGCTATCGAAATTACTTGCTCGATGTTACCTTAAGCAGGGTCAATGGCAGGCTCAACTAAGTGATTCTTGGAGCTCTGTGAGCGAGAGAAAGTTTCCGATCTTCTTTTCTATTGATGGTCTGACCGACTCCACAGAGAAATACGGAAGATATCCTACATTCCTACTTCCTCGCCACTCATTACGATTCTCAATGGTATAAAGCCTGGCACACTTGGGCACTCGCCAATTTCGAAGTCATTAGTGAATTAGAAAGTCAGGTTGAGGGACGTGTCAATGACATACCCGGTGACGGGATTGCTGCCCATGTTGTTCAAGCTATTGAAGGTTTTCATTTTGTTTTGTTTTCTCTTGCCGGTCTCATGGATTATGTTGCCCAGGATTCTTCCGCTCCATTGCTCTGACAAATGTCAATGCCCTTCAAGATACGCTCCGACTTTTGACCTTGTGGTTCAAATTTGGCGCTCATGATGTCGTCAGTAATGCGATGGCCAGCGGTTTTTCGAGTGTGGATGTTGATACATGGCTAGAAGTTATCCCTCAAGTATGCGGCACGTGATCTGAGTTGGAAATATCTGCTTATAATCTCTTCAGATCATTGCGCGAATTCAGTCACCACACGCGAATGTCCGACGCAATATTAGCAATCTCCTCACAGATGTTGGGAAGGCTCATCCGCAAGCGCTCATCTATCCTTTGACTGTAGCCTCGAAATCTTCGAGCATTGCGCGAAAAAATGCTGCGCTTGGCATTATGGAACGGATGCGGGAACATAGTCCAATAATTGTGAACCAGGTACTTACCTCGCGCAACACATCCGAAACCATCTCATTCCATCCTAGGCTCAGGTGGTCAGCCAAGAACTCTTCCGAGTTGCAATACTGTGGCATGAGTTGTGGCATGAAGGACTAGAAGAAGCTTCACGGCTTTACTTCACGGAAAAGAATCCGGATGGAATGATAGCTGCCTTGGAACCTCTGCATGACCTATTGGAAAAGGCAAGACGCTTTTATACGTTTATTTCGCTCAATCAAATTACGATTCATTCAGGGTCCGGAAACTGCCCGCGAGACTTCATTTGCTCATGCTTTTGGCAGGGATCTACATGAAGCTCGTGAAGCCTGTCGTCGGTTTAGGATTTTTGGCGAAACTGCGGAGTTGGATAAAGCATGGGATATTTACTACGGAGTTAGTGCCCTCATCGACTCGTACACTGAATTTCGCTGATAAACGATATGCGTTAGGTATTCAAGCGCGTCGAAAAGCAATTACCACAACTCACGACTCTGGATCTTCAATATGTGTCGCCGCATCTCCTGAAGGCTCGGGATTTGGAGCTTGCAGTCCCTGGAAGTTACCAAAGCGGTAGGCCTATCATCAGGATTCAAAGCTTTGCTACCAAGTTAGCTGTGATTGCGTCTAAACAAAGGCCTAGACGACTGTCCCTGAAGGGCGATGATGGTCGTGATTATCAATATGTCCTCAAGGGTCATGAAGATCTTCGTCAGGATGAACGAGTGATGCAGTTGTTTAGTTTGGTCAACACGTTGCTCTCCGTTGATACTGACAGCTTCAAACGACGATTACATATTCAGCGATATCCCGTGATTCCGCTCGCCCCCAACGCCGGTTTGCTGGGCTGGGTGCAAGATAGTGATACTTTGCACGTGCTCATCCGAGATTACCGTGACTCTAGAAAAGTTTTACTCAATATTGAATATCGACTCATGCTTCAGGTGTGTATAACCCTAGAGAGGAAAGGACGGCTGCCTTTTGAGCTAATAACACCGTAGATGGCTCCTGATTATGAAAACCTCACATTGTTGCAGAAGGTCGAAGTCTTCGAATACGCCTTGGAGAACACTACCGGTCAAGACTTGTACCGCGTGTTGTGGCTGAAAAGCGCCAACTCAGAGCATTGGTTGGAGCGTCGAGCGTCCTACACTCGATCACTCGCTGTCAACAGTATGGTTGGGCACATTCTTGGTTTGGGAGACCGACATCCTTCCAATATAATGCTGGAACGAAGCACCGGGAAGGTCGTTCATATTGACTTTGGTGACTGTTTCGAAGTGGCCATGCATCGTGAAAAGTTCCCTGAGAAGGTACCATTCCGATTGACGAGGATGCTGACTCACGCCATGGAGGTGTGTGCCATAATTAATAGCTGATGGCTACTTGCCACTTACTCTCGGATGCAGGTCAGCGGTATTGAAGGTAGCTTCAGAAATACATGTGAGATTACCATGACCGTCCTTCGAGATAACAAGGAGTCTTTGATGGCAGTGCTGGAAGCGTTCGTCTATGATCCTTTGATAAACTGGCGCTTGATGCAAACGGAAGTGGACGGTCGACGTAATGAATGTGAGGGAGCCCTCCCGCGTGTTGTGAACCAGACTAACTTGCTATAAGCTGATCCTGATCGTGCTGCTGAGCTAGCGCGGGCAGCGGCTTATCCCCAGGGGCCGTCTCGAAAGGTCAAAGCCAACGAGGATCAAATCTTCAATGGTTCGTTTATATGATTACTTTTGGAAAATTTTGCCACTGATCCTCTCTTCAAATATAGAGACTCAAGGCGAACTTGGTGCACAGGAGGTGCGGAATGAAAGGGCATTGTTCGTCTTCAATCGTGTTCAACACAAATTGACCGGTATGTTGCTTATGTTTGGAGAACGGTCATGATCGTTTAACCTATGAATCAGGCCGTGACTTCAATCCAGATGTGCAGTTAACGGTGCAGGAACAGATTGAAAAGCTTGTTAACCAATCAACTGCTCTGGAAAATCTCTGCCAGTGTTTTTCAGGTTGGTGTGCGTTCTGGTAGCCGTGGGAATGATCTACTATGTGGATTTTGCTATTCTTGGTCCTGTATTTATCTACCCTCCTTTGTTTCTGCTGTACATCTTTTTGCGACAAAATACTTAGTGTACCATTCCAATGCCACGGGCCTCTAATGCGAAGAAAGATGAGGCAAAAATGCGCTTTACCACTTTCACTATGCCCCCGTCGTCAGTTTAGGTTCACTCGTTTCTTGGAGTAGTTGCTCATTCTCAGCAAGGGCGAACCCAAAGCACGTCAATTCGACATATCTAAAGTCGGAAACACAAACTCTCTGGTCAAGAAACGCATCTAAAAGACTACGTGATGGCAATAACGAGGACTCTACCCAAGTTCTTGTTGAACCGCAGAGGTGGGTTGAGTCTATATATCTATGACATCAAGACTGCTATATGTCTAGCTCCCCTTCCTTCCAGACGTGGCTCTCAGGTCATTGTCATACATCCAGGTTCAAGATTTCTTCGAATAGGAAGGGCCTGTGATGTCATTCCCCTCTCTATACCTTGTGTGGTAGCTCGCAAGTGCCGAACAAAAATACCAAAAGTAACACGTATCAGAAATGTAGCTCGACCGTGGTCACAGATGACACAAGATGAAATAGTCCGGCAGAAAGAAAAGACAGAGGAAGGCAAAGCTAACAATAAAGATCCAGTAAGTCATTCCTTTATCCTATAAAACCGTAGGCTCGTAAATAAATCTTCGGTAGTTTGATGCCAAATTGGCCAGTATGACAGGATCCTTGAAAGAACGCATGCGTTTTTTTAAACTGCGGACTGTTCACAACGCGTATGCGATATCGACCACGTTTAATAAACAATTCCAACCAGAAATCATTCCTGAACAAAATGACGCTTTGCAAATAGACTGGATTGACCGTACCTCAACCGAGGATGTCCTGGTAGGGGATACCGTATGTATTATTTTTTCCTGTCATCTATCAACTCGTGTCGTCTCACTTGCGGCAAAACAAGGCGCTTCGTATTGGAAATCCTGAAGACGCCCGTTATATGGTTCGCTACCCAATCTATAACCGAAATTTTAACCTGCGCGATTACCCTTCAGTACGAGTGGTACTCAGTGATCTAGAGGTTTTGATTCGTCGGGGGCTGCAAGAGAAATGTGATCTCCAGCAAAGGGACTATAAGGTATGCAACGAGAGGCGGACCCCCATCAGAACCAATCTCATTCCCTCTACAGAACTATTCTGTTATTCTGGTTATCCCCGATCTCTACGATCGAGCTTACGTCTGCGAATTCCTAAATTTGCTGACATCCATGGGATTCAAAAGATTTTGTGCTCAACAAGTTTGTTTCAATTTATTCTGGATTTGTACCCTCTCAGACCAACAAATAATAGGAATCTCTAGCTGCGACCTACGGTGCTGGTGTTTCTAATGCATGTGTAGTTGATATTGGCGCAACGACAACCAGTATTGCTTGTGTAGAAGAAGGAATGGTTATCCCTGACACAAGGTGTGTGGATCGTGACATGCCCACGAAATGATAGGATGACATTTTGGACCAGAATGAGGTTGGGAGTGGGAGGAGATGACATCACTGAGTTTCTTTCTGTCCTGCTCAAGAGAATTTATCTACCCTACAAGGAAATGGATCTTATACGATCATATGATTGGAACGTCATGGAGGATCTAAAGGCGAAAATGTGCACCCTGACAGAAGTAAGCGTCCTCGAGGCATCTCACCCCTATCTTTATATTAAGCTCGTTGATAGAGTGATGTCGCGACCAATCTATACGGCTTCCAGGTCCGCAGGCCTAATCAGCCTACTGTGAAGTACGGTTTCCGGGTTTACGATGAGGTTATCTTAGCTCCTATGGTAGGCTCCTCGCCTGTCTGGTAGCGAACTGGTTGTGAATCATCTACTTCAGTGCCTTTTTGAACCTCGTGTTATTCAATTTGACGCGAAACGCTCACCGAGGAGGAACGCACCGAACTCGATAGTCACTGACGAGATTGTTGAGCAGACTTCGGACATCATTGTAAGGCATTTCAGACAATCCTGAACACTTTCGATTTTAAAAATCATTATCAGACAAATGCCATGATAATATCCACTCAACATCTTATGCCTGCGACTTCAGCTGAGGAAAATACCGCAAAACCAAAGTCTACGACCCAAGCCTCAGGTACACGATCTCCTCACTAAGGCCGATTGATCACTCATGGCAGTCTCGTCAAAGATATTTCAACTCCTGGGAAAGTCGAAGCTGAAACAACCACGGTCACCAATGGTGCTTCGAGATCGACTTCGCGAACACCTACCGAAGTTCAAGCGGAAGCTAACTCGCAGACCTCTCAGTCTGCAGAAACGACTTCCACCGCTGCTCCCACTCAAACCCCTGTCTATCCGGGAGGTTACAGCATCGACGTTCCCTTTGAAGCCAGCATGTTGCCATTGGACGTGGCTATCTTCAATAGTGTTCGTGCAGCTGGGGAAGATCGTATCCGTAAATACCTACAAATGGTTTTGCTTATAGGTGGTAGTGCGCAAATATCTGGAATAGCTCCTGCCCTTGAAAGTAGGTAAGTAACGTTGTTGTTGTTCAGTGCTTTATATATTTCTCCCGTGTTATCTGAATTTTCTAGATTGCAGGCTATTGCTACACCAGTTGTGTCAGGTATGGAGAAGGTGCAAGTTATCCCACCTCCCAAGGATGTCAGCCCCCAAATTCTTGCCTGGAAAGGTGCGGCCGTACTCGGCAAGATGGAGAGTATATCGGAGCTTTGGATAACTCCTGAAGATTGGGTAATTCTCCCGGCTGAAGTTTGTGAAGGTCTGCATCTCAATTTATTTGCAGGAAATTCTGGGTATGCGAGGCCTGAAAGAGCGATGCTTCTTCCTCTGAGAGTACTCGTGCGTATCGACTGCTTTGAAATCCAGAATTCTATCATTCCCCCGAGGCCAAGCAAATCGCTGCTCACTATTGAATGATAATTACAGGGGTATCCTAAGGTTATCATGATCAATAATCATATGAAACAATTTTGTGCATGCGCGCAGTCTTTCTTTGGTATCGATTGTTGTTGCAGACAAAAGAATCGATAGTCGTGCAAGTCCAGTAATGAGCATGATTAAGATGAATAGACAATGCGCTTTTATACTTGAAGCCTCTGCTTGAGCAAAAGGAAATCATTTGAGCCGAGGGTCGGCCACGAGTGAAGAAGTTGGTTCATCTCCCGCTTGCCGTCACTAGATGAATTGACGGTGAGAAAGAAATGGGATAGAAAGACAATGGTTATATGCGCACCGGTCTCTCTTCAACCATTCGGCTCGCATGGTACCCTCTTTCTTCCAATCATCGAGGTCAACGTCAGAGTCCTCGAGCTTGGCAACTTCTTTCTTACGTTTACGCCCTTGTTTATCGGACTCGGATATCCGGAGAGCTTCAGAACACTCCCGCTTCACGACAGGCAATGATGAAGTTGCGAGTCGCTCAATTAGGGACTCGACAACTGCAGCAGCCACGCGGTTGGGCACAAAGGGGAAGGTCATATTGGAACGAGGAACGCGATCGGGAGTGAGTATCAGAACGCTGCGACAGATTGGACAATCGACGGCTTCATGCCATCCTCCACAGGCACGGTGCAACCGCGAAAAGAACCACCTAAGGATGCAGATGGCGCAAAAGGTGTGGCCACATTGACCTGGGTGCAAAGAGTAAGGATATGCCATTATTTCATGGCACCTTGGTTGGCATTAGCTACTGTCACTGATGATCACAAATGTTGACGTACAATACACAGGTGAAGTGCTCCTCCAGTTGGTCAAGTGCATTATGGGCCTCCTGTTTGGCTAGACGCGATAATGTTGCCGCTGCCTCGTCTTCCCTATTGAGCAAGGCCCGCATTCGCTCGTCGATTTGCTGGACACGAATTCTGTAGTCTTCCTCCCGAGACAGTAGATCGCCCTCCCTTCTGTCCAGTTCTGAGGCAGACATCCTGGAAGCTCGTCGAAAGTCGGCCTTTGACAAGACAGTACGTCGAGCAATCACGCTGGGCCTCTCTGCACACCCTGTGGCACAAGGCAGGGATCCAGCGACCAGAGCACCCTTCTCTGTCGCCTTTCTTTTTTTTGTTGTCGGCTGCCTAGGATCAGTAGACACATCCTGGGCTGTTTGAGGCAAGATACGTCAAGCCAGAAGGACACCTGAAGGGAGAACAGACCTTGACGATTGCTGATCCTTGCAGACCGCCTAGGACGAGCCTCTGACATGGTGGTCGACAATTTGGATGGCTGTGGCATGACGGTGGCAACAGTCCGTGAACGAATCAGTCCTGCGAGCACGATAGGGGCTTCTATTTATGGACGGTCACGTGCATCTCACCGACTTCGGGGCCGTCGCCTAGTTCTTGATTTCCTACCGTTATCGACTCTACACGGTGCACGTTTGTTATGCACATAGGGTCGGTGCTGAAGCTTGTCCGCTTTGCTAGAGCCCCAGTTTGGCACAAAAACCCAGTGGCTGCTTGTCCACATGACAGATGACCGGTTTCGGAAAACGCTCAAAGCCGTATGACATCTCGACAGAGACCCTCGGTAAAGCGTTCGGAACGAAAATCATTCGTCTTCACTGAACTAGATGTAGGTAGGATATCTTCATCTTCACATCAGTACTTGTCGGGCCCTCCCCATTGCTATGGGAATTATTATTGCTCTTTCAAGAAACCCGAGACAACTACTACTGGACCAAGTCCACCCCACCATCAGTGTGAGCTTGACATCCACGAGGGGTCGATCGTTTATTGTTTATCAGGATTGAACCGGTTTACACCACTTTCCAAATATATGCTGCAAGCGCTGTCAACACTTTACCTTCCATCAATCAGTACTCAGTACTCTTTGCGAGTTTGGAAAATTGTGATATAATGCTTCCTTTTTCCAAAGAGTCGCCGCATTACTCAAAGTGGGTTTGATCATGACCAACATCTACGGGGCTCTTGAAGACAAGTCCCTCTTTTTTGATTATGACGTTGTCTTTTTGATTCATCTCATCTGCAAATCACCCATTTCCCAGATTTAACGCTGTAGGGGTATCAGATACATTCTAAACACTTTGACCATGCTGTCGGAAGTCTTTATCGTGCCAAGATGGTGTGCTTACTTTGCCACCGCCACATACCGTCATGTGAAGACGACATCAGATATCACGCATTGCGAAACGAATCAAAGTCAGTCAGATACGCATCTCCTAGCAGGTGAACGACGTCGATCTTCCGGTTAAACTGCCGTGGTGTGTACGCGTGCTATATGACTAAAAAAAAGAAAATTTAAACCCTGGTTTGAGCGCTAAACCCGATCGGTTCACTTGCAAAGAGTTGGCAGCTCCTCCGAGTCTATAAATCGTGGCGGATCCGCCGGATCCGGCAATTATCATGACACAAGCTGTAACATACTTGAGTGATAAATTGATCGAGGGCAACGATGTGAGCATGCTGCCATTCGCTGACTTCCTTCTTCGGCGACAGCTAATGCTATTCGTCCATCCCGCTGATGCCGGAAAAGGGAGAGAACAAAAGCAGATCTGTTACTATGGGGCGGTTGTAACAAATCAACTTTAATCGTGCTCCAGAGCAAAACATATTCGGGTATCGCCCCACCAAGGATGATCAACGAAACAGAGATACAAACAATGTGATGGCAGCAGATTTGACAGCCCACACAGGGTTGCTTCCATCTCATCGTCGAGTGGAGAGCGGCGGGAACAACTCAGAAATGTATGACACGCTTATCGTTCAATCAATGAAATCATGGGTATTATGGGCGTCGTGGTAGAAAGGTCGTGGCCTTCGGGAAGTGGAAGACGTCGTCCGCGTGTCTGATGATCCTATTCGTGGATAATAAATATCATTGGTCATCATGGCTGAAGCTGAGTGGCTGCTCTCCGACAGGCTAAAGGATAGGAAAGTCGGGTCATATTTGGTCATGCAGGGTCAGTACGGCATGCAAAGCCGAACGATCGTAAGTGAAATCTGAGATTGTGTAGTGACAACATGTCCGATGGGGTCCGACTGTGTTTTCATATTTCATGTCAGGGTATAGCGGAACCGGTTGTTCCTAGGCTGTGCCTCCGTGCAGGCGGAAGAAGGCGGAAAGAAGAGAGGTAGTATTTTTTCGAGCGGGATTGTGTGCGGATGAAAGGACGGTAGCAGAAAAGAAATGGACAGTATCCCGAAAAGGAAAGCGAAGCTGAGTTGCCGCAGACGAACTGGACGCGTTTGGCGTCGTGTCACGATCTGTCACGTCACTGTGGCCAGAAGTGTGCGTGACATGGAGACAGTCCCAAAAAGGCAGCTTCCTTATGGAAACCCAGAAGCTCAATGTGATGTTATTGATTCAATGATTGTTTGGCAAGTGAGTGCTGATTTCGAGTTGAACTGTAATTAATCTGACACTAGAGTCACGTCACGCTGATCTCAGATCTGTGCGAGAGTTGTACAAGACAAGAGACGCAGTTGGAATAATTTCTCGCAAAACCAACTGTTTCCTCCTGCCATTGTCGTCTCCGATGATGTCCCAGGTCCTTTCTCCCCCTCAACTGGACGTTTCGAAATCCATCCCAGACTATCTCCCCCGTCACAAGCTTTCATCCTTCTTCCCTGACCTCGGGGACTTCGTGCCCATGACCACTTCACCAACTCATTCAGACTCCCCAGCAGGTTCGGTGGATGATGATCATTCGTCGTTTCATTCTCCTCCCCGCTCCCTTGGCCAGTTTCAGTATGGCCCTCATCCCCCAGCAACAACCTTTGATTCTCCAGCAACTTCCCCCACTACAGACATGTTTGACCCTGATTCTCGTCCATCCTTTGCTGCTCCTCCGTATTCTATACCTCATCCTTTGTCTATCAATAATTCCAATGCAAATGCGCTAAGGACTTCAGACGCCGTCGGGTCTTACCTGTCCGAATCGCCATCTCCCGTAGACATCCATCGTACACCTTCGTTTCCCCACCCCATCAGTGCGCCACCTTCGCAAGACCGTTTCCCCCTTACAGGCGCTCCATCTTATTCGGGGGATGATCGTACTTTCTCGGAATCTTTGACAGACCGTTGTGCTCGTCAGGACTCTCACGATAAATATCCAACTACCTGCACCCAATCCAGTTCTGCTGTAGAGCAGCGTCGCATGTCCGAGCCAGCACTCCTCGGGAGCCACTCCCCCTATGATCCTCCAGGTGACTCGAGTGAACGCCTGTCTCAATATCCCTTTGCCTTTAATCCTCCTCCGCAACCTACTCGCTCCTCCTCGTACCTTTCAGGCCTGGAGAGAAACTCGAATCTTGGACCATTACGAGACCCCCGTCCTTATTCGGACTATCCTTTACCCCAATCACATTGGAAGCAGGGTGACGATACATACGAGCAAGGTCTCTATGAACCACTTTCGCCATTGAATCCTAATTTCCATGGTGGTCTGCTCGTCTCTCCTAACGGTGTTCCTTACCCTCCTTCACCAGGTGATCATTACGGCCCGTCCCCCCCTAACACGGCTACTTCCACCTCATCTGCACCTCCACTCGGCTCAATGAATTACAGTAACTTCGGCTCCCAATCACAGGTGCCAAACTTGCAGAGGGGTACTCATACAAATGCCAATTTCCCCGGCGACGCTAATAACAAGACCTACTCTTTTGTAGCTTTACCCGGGAACACGGTCAAAAAGCGTCCTCGCCGTAGGTATGATGAGATTGAACGTCTCTATCACTGCTCGTGGCAAGACTGCACCAAAGGGTATGGCACGCTGAATCACCTGAACGCACATGTTCTGATGCAAAAGCACGGCCCCAAACGTGCACCTGCTGGTAAGTGCTGCATGACTGTCATGGATCGACGTTTCGCCTCACATTCTGAGTACAACAGAATTTAAAGAGCTACGTAAACAGTGGCGAAAGGCCAAAAAAGAAGCAGATATCATTGGCCTATCCAATGGATCCGCTCACCGGATCCCCATCATGGGCATGCGACCTGATGAATCTGGTACCTACGATGCTCATTACGGAGTGATGCAGTACCGTCAGCATCCCGCGATGGGCTTATCTGTCAATATCCCTCATGCGGGCTCCGTCGATCGATTCGCCGTGCCCATCGAAGACATTCGATACCCTCCATACGAACGTGAAGATGGACTTCATTACGGTAGCTTGCGCCGATTCAATAGCCTAGGTACACCGTCTTCATGGCACGCTGGTAGCACTTTGGCTTCGCGTGCAGGATTTAGCCGACCGTATATACCTTCTTCCCTTCCATCCCAACCCAGCCATCCATCTTCACCTTCTCCGCGGACGGTGGGAAGACTGGGTCCGGACAGTACGCTGCTGACATCTTTATCCGGATACCAAAATCATCAAACCAGTTCAGGGCTGCTCCCCTCTCTCCATTCTACAGGAGAGTTAACATACTCTCCTGAGGGTTACGATTTGTATGAATCAGACAGTCGACCGGGCACGGGCCATGCAAGCTTAGGAGGTTATATCAGTGGGGATGATCGCGGATGATAGCATCCTGAACATGATTGATCTCTGCGTTCGAGAGATTCCTGCCATACCAAGGGCTACACCAATCCTCCAGATTACAGTTTTACTTCAAATAACGCGTACTATTCTTATATTTCTGCTATTTTTCATACACGTTAATTATCACCATTTGTTTGGTTGCTGTCGACAATAGTTGTCTATGATGGGCTCGGCTCATTGGATTGACCTTCGCTTACCATAAACTCGCCTGTAGATTTTTCTGATTTCTTTCTCCCATTTCCTCTGCCGGTCTACCTCTTATCGCAATTGACCTGTATTCTAACCATACCTTCCAATACCCTTCTTGATTCTTGTTTACTTTAGCTTTAACCATTTGCATTTCCTGGCTGGCAATACGCATTTGTATATACTTATTATGTTTTATTGTCCTCCCAGAGTAGTGCAAATGGTGCACATTCTTGATGCAGAGGAATTTAACATGATCTTCTCTTGTGGGAATATCCTATGAGCTCCTACTTGAACTCGTCATCACATCATCGTCATATCGGCGCGAGAAAAAGAACCCGAGGAAAAACAGGTCATGGGGTCGCTGATGAGATCCTCAATGACCTCTGAAGATCCTCTTCGAAATCTGGCCCGTAATGTAAGGAATCAAACTTTCACCGATTATGGCCGCTACTGCTGCTACATAGTGCCAAAGGACTCGAAAGCTGACACGACAGCGCTACTCAATGCTTGATTGTTCGTGCGATACCTTCCTCTATTTCCTTTTGACACCCGTACCGTACCCTTGTCTTGATGCCGTCTCCGCCCAGTTAACCCCAGTTGGTTAGACTGTTGTGGGTGCACGTGACGGTCCATAATAGGACTAGCGTAAAATACGTAACCGGGTAGTTGCTGAATGGAACCCTGATGAAGACACACACACATATAAATTGCTTCTTCCAAGATGCCAATGGATCAGAGAAGCATGAGCTCCGAAGCATCACGTTCATCGTATTTGTCTTCTATAAAAAAATTTGGACATGTTGTTTTGGCACAACCACGCGCGGCACTTTTGGAACAATTCAATCCAACCCTCCATCCAACCCTGAATGACAAATAAACTCTGTGAGAAAAATTGGCCATAAAAAGATATTCTTGAAGAAGATATGGAGAGAGAGAAAGATGAAAGATCAAGATGGAAATCTGGGAGCCGTGGGGGATCAGCTTTTTTAGGGGCTGGATCTGGAAAAAAAAAATTTTTATGTTGACTCGAAACCACCCTCGTCTTTCTCTGTATATGTTCATGTTTTTCATAGGTTCTTTATCCGAACAAGCGATGGTAGATTATGACATATATACTCTTATCCCCTCTTCGAGCATTGGATAATCTTTTGCTTTTGAAGGTGTCGTTCGGTAACATAGAAAAGTAAAGTCCGTGTTCCCGTGGAGTAGATCTAATTTTAAAAATGGACCCCCAAGTGACCCTTCTGCCCTTCAGCAACCCCTTTCCATAAAACCTTGCCAGACATGAGAGAATGACATCCAGGTGATCAGGACGAGATTTGGATTTATACGTTCTCATCTGGATGGCCACATCCTCAGGATAAACGCTTGTGAAAACCTATTCGAATACTGGCAGAAACAAAATAGAGACTTCGGTGCCAAGTAACCTTACTACCCTGTATCGTTATATAAAACTAGTTCTTGCTCCTGTTTTACTCGCGCGCGAACACCTCCTTGGGTATTGAGAATCTATGGGTCTGTCCCCAACCGGCTGCTTGTCGACAAGTAGAGTTATATGGCTTTAACACCACAGTCGGTTGCGATGCTGAGATGATACCGGCGAAGATATTATATATATATTTATATAAAGAATCAATTGAGAATTCCTCTGTCAAGCCTCCAAGTCTCCTTTCTGGGTACGATACTTACCGAACGCGCAACGTCAGCACAAATCTGACGTTGACAGGAGGGAAATCATTAATATGTCACAGTCACGAGAACAAAAATAGCCCTTCTTTTTTGATTT
>Ga0157357_1000236_pt1 | contig 22894 bp, 17 predicted proteins | sample AttcapACBM1_FD_111485 | JGI IMG/M metagenome (GOLD analysis project Ga0157357, IMG submission 111485) | Fungus gardens microbial communities from leaf cutter ant in Botucatu, State of Sao Paulo, Brazil - Atta capiguara ACBM1 | ecosystem: Host-associated > Fungi > Mycelium > Unclassified ... | reverse complement strand
TGGTATCATGGCGATCCGCCGCAAAGCCTATAGCGCGCAAATCCTCCACCAGCCAATCGGCCGCCTGACGGCAATCTTCGCTAAAAGCCGGATCGGTGGAAACAGATTTATAACGCAGCAGCGTAAACAGCCGCGCCAGCGCAGCGGGAAATTCTTCTTCCAGATGATTCAGGATTTTTGCTACGGCTTCTTCACGCATCACGCCACTCCGCCCCGCTCTTGCTCACTTACCCCGGCAGGCGGCATTATAGGGCGCTCTTACCCCTCTGCCTAATTATTTTTGACATTGCGCACAATAAAAACTGGAGCGGCCGCTCATAAGCTGCCGCTTTACCGGCGCGCCGCAGCGGCGGCAGGCTTCTCCCTCGCGCCCATAAACCTGAAATTGATGCTGAAACAGGCCAAATGTGCCGTCTACCTTGACATAATTGCGCAAATGTGAGCCGCCGCTTTGCAGAGCCTCTGCCAGGACAGAGCGAATAGCGGCCGCCAGAGAAGCGGCTTCCTCTGCCGCGCGCCGGCCGCGGCGCACCAGATCCGCCGCCGGCCGCAAGGGGGATAGCCGCGCCCGCCACAAGGCTTCACAAACATAAATATTGCCCAAACCGGCAATAATATGCTGATCCAGCAAAACGGCTTTTAACGGCGCTTTTTTGCCGGCAAAAACCTGCTGCAAAAAAGCGCCGTCCAGCCTGTTGCCCAGCGGTTCTATCCCCAGCCGGGCCAGTAACGGGTGCCCGGGCAGGGTGGCGCTTGCCGCCAGCGTCAAAAAGCCGAAACGGCGCGGATCATTATAGGAAATGCGAAAAGCCTGCACCAAAGCCGGCGCGGCCGCCGGATTACCGGCCGCCGCGGCAGCATTAGCGACAAAGGCCCGGGCACCGGCCGCCGCCGGCCTCAGGGCAGGGGTAAAGCGGCCTATATGCACAATAACATGATCATGTTTTAATACAGCCGGCGCTGCCGGCAAGGCTGCTTTATCGGCCGCCGGCGCTTTTTCAGCCGGGCGGCGCGCCCCTGCCCGCCCGCTCTCATATGTGCCGCCGGTTGCCGGCCTCACTGCCGCATCTGCGCCGCCGGCGGCCTCCTGCCGCCTCCCGTTTTCCGCCGGTTCCGCCCCGGAACAGGCCGGCGCCTCCCCCGCTTGCCCGGCCGGCAAAGCAGGCTGTTGCGGCAGCGGCTCTTCCTCTATCCGCCAGGCGCCGGACATACCCAAATGGCTGATCAAAGTCTGCCCGCCGGAAAGCTCAATCAGCAAATATTTTGCCCGCCGCCCGACAGCCAGCACCGAGCGGCCGCACAAATCCGCCGCCAGCCCGGGCGGGAAAGGCAGGCGTAAACCGCTGCGGCGCAGCTCTACTTTACGAATAACCGCCCCTTCCAGCACCGGCGCCAGGCCGCGCCGCACGGTCTCTACTTCCGGCAGTTCCGGCATAAGTTAACTCCCGCTTAAACACAAATACAGCCGCGAAGCGCCGCTGCCTTTATACTGCTTCTGCCGCCACCGCCGCCTTTATTCGGCATAATGCACAGTGACAACAAAGACCAGCAGCGGCACACCGTTCGACATTAAAGTCGCCATAGCATGCGATTGCCGGATAGACAGGATTTCTGTTTTGCTCATATCCAGCCTGCCCAGCCAGTCATTAACCTTTTTTTCCACAATACTCGGCGTTTCACCCTCTTCCGCCTGGAAAAATTTGATTTTATGTTTTTTCATTGCCGCTTTCTCCCTGCCAGAGACCGTTTTTCAGGCGGCAGCCCATTCACCCCGGCGAAATACGGGAACACGGCTGCCGTCCTGTTTAATGCCGTCAATATCAGTATCGGCGCCGCCAATCATCCAGTCCACATGGATAAGGCTGCTATTGCCGCCGCAAGCGGCTATCTCTGCCTTGCTTAAATCCGCGCCGCCGCTCAGGCATTTGGAATAGCATTGCCCCAAAGCAATATGGCAGGCGGCGTTTTCATCAAACAAAGTATTATAAAACAGCAGCCCGCTGGCCGAAATCGGCGAAGAATGCGGCACCAGCGCCACCTCTCCCAGCCGCCGCGCCCCGGCATCGCTCTCCAATATACGGTTAAATACAGCCTCGCCTTTATCGGCTTTGGCCTCGATAATCTGCCCCCCGGCAAAACGCACGCGAATATTTTCAATCAGCGTGCCCTGATGCGCCAGCGGCTTGGTGCTTTGCGCAATGCCTTCCACTTTATAAGCATGGGGCGTGGTGAAAACTTCCTCTGTCGGGATATTGGGGTTACATATAACACCGTTTTTCGCCTTGCCGGCGCCGCCGCTCCATTTATGGCCTTCCGCCAGGCCGATGGTCAGATCGGTGCCCCGGCTTTTAAAATGCAGGGCGGCAAAATTTTCCTCGTCCAGCCAGACGCTGCGGCGTTTCAAGGCCGCATTATGCTCAGCCCAGACGGCCACCGGATCGGCTTTATCGGCGCGCGCGGCGGCAAAAATAGCTTCCGCCAGCCTGTGCACCGCTTCATCAGCCGCCAAATGGGGGAAAACCGCCGCCGCCCAGGCGCGGCAGGGATAAGCAATAATATTCCAGTTAATATCAAAACCGGAAATTTTTTCCAAAGCCGGCTTATAAGCCACAGACGCTGCTTTATTGAGGCGCGCTACTCTGGCGCTGTCTTCATGCGCCAGCAATAGCGGGTTCTCCCCCACAATAGCCAGCCGCGCCGCGCCGCCAGCATAGGCTGACGCCATGCCCTGATACAGCCAGGCGGCCGCATGATCAAAGCTTTCCTCCGGCGCATTGGCCAAACGCAGCAGCAGCAGCTCTTCATCAGCCAGCAGCGGCGTTACCAGCTTAGCCCCTGCCTGATAGGCATGATAAGCGATACGGCGCACCAGAGGCAGAGCCTCAACCGGCGCCGTTAACACAATATCCTGCCCTTTGCGCAAGCCCAGCCCGGTTTTTACCGCCAAAAGCGCCAGCCTGTCCAGTTTAACGGCATTTATAGGCTGTTTATGCTCTTCCTGCATCATAGTCTCCCTGTTTGGCGCCTGCTGCCCGGCTTTGCTCCAGAATGGCCGGGCAGAGCCAGACCGCCCGCCGCCCAGCCTAAAGCGGCAAAGAAAAAATGCAAGAATAATTTCAGCTTTTGCACTGCCCTGCTTTTTGTTGATTCCGGCTCACGCCTTGCAGGCGCTTTGCTCCGGGGGCTAATCCCGGGCAAGTTTAAGCGCTATCGCCTTTCAGGCTATGCCTTAACGGCTACACGTATTTTTCAATGCAATTACGGCTTGACGCCGATAGCCTGTTCATGCCACAAAAGAGCCACCAGAATACCGAAGCGGATTACCGCTGCCCGTCAGATAAGCGGCTTCCGCCTTTGCCCGGCAAAGGCGGAACTCATATGGCCGGGTGGAGAAGCCCCAATACAAGACCCGCAAGGGGAATAAGGCTCAGAGTTTCCTTTGGTGCTCTGGTTGACGCCCGGCTGCCAATTTCGGCAGCTTTGGAACAACAAGAGGGAAGCTGCGCGGTGGCCTATAGTTATTTTGCCTGTCCCCGCCGGATAATACGGTTTTTCAGCTCCCCCCCATTCATGGAGAGCTGCTATCATGGAAATCGATCGCGACAAAGCTCAGGCGGTTTATTACGCCTATTTATCTCTCGCCAACCTGTTAGAGCTGGCCGGTGACGCGCAAGCGCAATTAGAAAATAGTGTTCGCCTGAATATCAGTCATTTCGGCTTTCTGCTCGATTGTGTCAATACTGCGCTTTATGAAGTGCTGGGCGAATATCAGGCGGCAAAGCGGCATTCCTCTCCGGCAGCGCGGCGGCAAGAAAGGCCGTTTTAACCTGATCAGCCCGCTGCCCGGCCAGCTTTTGGTGCCAGAATCATCATCACAGCGCAGGCCGGTGAAAACCGTGTCGCCCCGGCTTTCCCTCCGGCGGCGCAAGCCCGCGCACCGGCTACCGCTGCCGCCCGCGCCAAAGTTGCCGCAGGCGCGCCTATAGTGTCGCCCTTATTGCCTGCCCCTGCCGCAAATACCGCCGGCCAAAGATGCGGCAGATTTCGCCCGGCTGATAAAAGCTCCGTCACGGCAGCTTTATCCGCGTTTTGAACGGCGCCGCGGGCGCCGCGCTTTTATCGCCCCTCTGCCGCAACCGGCAAAGATGCTGTATCAGGGCTTGCTGCCCAGCAGCAAAGCTCCTACTTCTCCGGCTTTTCGCGTATCAGGCGCTTTATAAGAAAAAGAGGACATGGAACCGGAGGCCGAAGCGCCCGTTACTTCATGAATAGCGCCGCTTTCCATATCGCCGCTTCGCGGCGCTGAAATCGGCATAAAATGCGGCAGATTTGTATATTCTGCCCTGGCCGGGCTGCCTGCCGGAAGCGGCGAAACCTGCTCTCCCGCCGGGAAATGCGCCTTAAGCAGCGGCACCGGCACATTGCCGGACACCGCAGCCGCGCTATCGGCCGCCGCCTCATTAAGGCGCGCCTGCACATCTTCATCGCGGTTATCGTAAACCGTGGCCAAAGAAGCATTAGCCGCAGCAGCGGCATTAACCGGCTCGGCCGCCGGGCTATAACGCGCCCGCAGCGCCGGTGCCGGCCGGCTGGAGCGAACAGAAGCAACCGTTACCGTATCAACCCGGCCGGCGGCAGCGCCGTCAAGCGCTGCGGCCGCCGGAGCCATCTCGCCCCGATCCTGCGCATAAGCATAAGCGACATCATATGTTTCATCATGAACCGGATTGCTCAGAGAGCCGTCACGGCGGCGGCGCTCATAAAAGGAATTGCCGCCGGCCACCAGCACATAACGCATATTATTGTAAGGGAAGCGCAGGCCGGCCGTATGGAAATACATGGCGTTTCTCAGCTTCGGATTGCGCTCGCCGCGCAAGACAGCCTCGGCCGCAGCGGCGACATCAGGCACCAGCGCCATATTGACCGATCGGGTCAAAACCCCGGGGGCAAACTGGTTCTTCTGGCCGACAACCCCGCATATTGTATTGGGATATTGTGAGGAATGCACGCGATTCATCACTACCGTGCCGACAGCCACCAAACCCTCGCGGCTCGAGCGGTTGGACTCAAAAAACATAGCGCGCTCCAGGCAGCGGCGCTCTGTCAGCCGGCCGGAATATGAGGCCTGGCTGTAATAAGCCTGCCCGCGCCCGGATTTCTTCTTCTGCCCGATATTCTTCTTCGGCGCATTAAGGCCGCCGGGCTGCAACTGCACATTATTCTGCCCGGCGCAGCCGGTTACCAGAACCGCTGCCGCCAAAGACAGGCACAGGCCTCGCCATTTTGCTTTATTGCTGTGTTTCAGCGCCGGCAATAAGGATTTTTTCTCAAAAGGCAATGCCTGTCTCCTTTTCCGCATACAGGTTGCAATCAGGCCGCTTCCCGGGGCAAACCCCGCTCCCCGCCTGAAAAGGCAGGCCTGCGTAACCTTTACTTACAAATACAGTCCTGAACAAAGCGTTAACAACCCCCGCCGGCCAGCAAGCCGGCCTGTCACCTTGTAACACCGCCAAACGGGCAGAACCGGCTCACCCGCCCTGCTCTGCCTGTCATAATGCCGGGCGCCCGGCAAAACTGCAATCAAAAAACCGGACACAGCGCCGGATTATGGATATAAGCTTAACACTCTTTTAAAATCCGGCGGCACAGATCGAATCAGCCCGCTCTGTTATAAAGCGCCGCGGCAGAAAATACACCCCCTTTATGCGCTTTTATGTTGTCTTATCACCGGCCGCCGGTTTTTTATCAGCGCCAGAGGCCTGCCCGGCCTTATTTCCTTACCCGGCTTTTATCGGCTCTGGCGGCGCCCAGATGATAGGTTTTATCACCTTTTGGCCGGTCGGAAGCCGGATAAGCGCCGGTCATAATATAGGCTGCCGTTTCGGCTATATTGGTGGCGTGATCGCCAACCCGCTCAATATTTTTGGCGCAGAATAATAAATGCGTGCAGGGCGTGATATTGCGCGGATCTTCCATCATATAGGTCAGCAATTCCCGAAAAATGGAGGTATACATAGCATCAATTTCATCATCGCGCTCACGCACGGCGTTGATTTGTTTCAGCGAGCGTTTTTCATAGCCTTCCAGCACCCGGCTTAACTGCTCCAGCGCCAGAGAAGAAAAAATTTCCAGGCTGCCGTAAAACATTTCCGGCCGGTGGGTTTGCGCGATAGCGGCTGTGCGCCTGGCGATATTTTTGCCCATATCGCCAATGCGCTCCAGATCGGCGGAAATGCGGATAGCGCCGACAATCTCGCGCAGATCCACCGCCATTGGCTGGCGCCGCGCAATAATCAGAATAGCTTTTTCATCAATTTCGCGCTCGGCTTCATCAAGCACATGATCGGCGGCAATAACCTCGTCAGCCAGCTTGTCGTCATTTGTGGTAATGGCGCGCACCGCCCGCTCTGTCATAAGACGCGCATGGCACCCCATTTCAGCAATTTTTTGCGCCAGATAATTCAACTCATTATCAAAAGAATGAACAATATGACCGCTAGGCATGTTTTTTCCTCAAAAAATGCGGGCAAAGGCAGGCAAAACCGGCGCCAGAGCCGCAACCGCGCGCATCCCCCCGTTTATCTCTGCCCCCTCCTGTAATCATAACCGGCAGGGCCTGACGGCAAGCCGCCCCCTCCCCGCGCAGCGCCTCAGCCAAAGCGCCCGGTAATATAATCCTGTGTGCGCTGCTCTTTCGGCGAAGTAAAGATAGTTTTTGTTTCTCCCATTTCAACAAGGCTGCCCAAATGAAACATCGCCGTATATTGAGAAACACGCGCCGCCTGCTGCATGGAATGGGTTACAATAGCAATAGTATAATTTTTACGCAAATCGTCAATCAGTTCTTCAATCCGGGCGGTAGCGATCGGATCCAGCGCCGAACAAGGCTCGTCCATCAAAATCACCTCAGGGCTGACAGCAATGGCGCGCGCAATGCACAGGCGCTGCTGCTGCCCGCCGGAAAGCCCGGTGCCGGCATCGCGCAGCCTGTCTTTCACCTCCTCAAACAGGCCGGCGCTTTTCAGGCTTTTTTCAACAATAGCATCAAGCTCGGCCTTGTTTTTTGTCAAGCCGTGAATGCGCGGCCCGTAGGCGACATTATCATAAATAGATTTGGGGAAAGGGTTGGGGCGCTGAAACACCATGCCCACCCGCGCCCGCAGCTCCACCACATCAATATCGGGCGCGTAAACATCTTCCCCGTCCAGCGTAATCCGGCCTTCTACCCGCGCGCCTTCAATCGTGTCATTCATGCGGTTCAGGCAACGCAAAAAGGTTGATTTGCCGCAGCCGGAAGGGCCGATAAGCGCCGTCACCTTATTGGCGGCAATATCCAGCGTCACCCCGTGCAAAGCCTGTTTATCGCCGTAAAATACGGTAACATTTTCGCCGCGCATTTTCACCTTTTTCAGCTTCAGGGCGGTGTATCGGACAGTCACATTGATTTCCTTTCCGTTAAACCGCAAGCCGCGGCAGACAGGCCTTTATTTATGCTTTTCAAACCGGCGGCGCAAAAATACCGCTGTTATATTCATCAGCGCCAGAAAGGCCAGCAGCACAATAATAGCGGCCGAGCTGCGCTCAACAAAACTGCGCTCCGCCTCACCCGCCCACATATAAACCTGCACCGGCAGCGCGGTCGCCGGGTCAAGCGGCGAAACCGGATAATTGGCGATAAAAGCCACCATGCCGATCAGCAAAAGCGGCGCTGTCTCTCCCAGAGCGCGGGCAAGGCCGATAATCGTGCCGGTCACAATACCGGGAGCGGCCAGCGGCAAAACATGGTGAAACACGGTTTGCGTGCGCGAGGCGCCAAGCCCCAGAGCCGCCGCGCGGATAGAAGAAGGCACAGCCTGTAACGCCACCCGCGCGGCGATAATAATGGTCGGCAGGGTCATCAGGCTCAGCACCAGGCCGCCCACCAGCGAGGCAGAGCGCGGCAGCCCGAAAAAATTGATAAAGACAGAAAGCCCCAATATGCCGAAGACAATGGAAGGCACAGCCGCCAGATTGTTGATATTGACTTCAATCATATCAATAAAGCGGTTTTTGCCGGCATATTCTTCCAGATAAACAGCGCCGGCCACCCCTATCGGCAGCGCCAGCGCCAGCACAATCATCATCATATAAAAAGAGCCGATAAGCGCCACCGCCAGGCCCGACGATTCGGCATAAGCGGAGGCCGGCCGCGTAAACAGGCCGGTATTAAAGCGTGTATCAAGCGCTCCGTCCCGGCTCAGGCGGCTGATCCACTGCCTCTGACGATCCGATATTTTGCGCCTGTCCTGCGGCAGGGAAAAGTTTACCTGCCCTTTAAAAGCGGCATCAGCATCGGCGGACGCCAAAAAGCGGATTGTCCGCACCGTGCCGACAGCCTGCGGGTGAGAGCCGAGAAAGCGGCGCAACTGCCCGCGCGCCGCCGGAGAAATGAGCTGCCCTATTTCCCGCATGGCCGGGCGATCATCGGCCGCTGCGCCCAGCTTTTGCGCCACAGCGCGGCGCAGCAGCAGCGGATAATCCACCAGCGCCAGAAAATGCGGATCAGCTATAAGCTGCGGATCGGCGGCAAGGCGGTGATCGGGATCTATCACCCGGGCATCAAAGGCCACCGGCAGACATATTTCTGTCTGCCGGAAAGCGCCAAACCCCTGAGACAAAATCGACCAGAGCAGCGACACCAGAAAGAAAAGACCGCAGATAACGGCGATAACACCATAAAGGCGGAAGCGTTGCTCTGCCCGGTAACGCCGCCGCAAGCCAATATCGCGCCGCCGGGCGGGCGGCCTTTCTGCGCCGCCGGCGCCGGGCGGGAGGGCGGCCTCTTCGGCCTCTCCGGCTGCGATTATGCTGTCTTCGCTCATTCATAATGCTCCCGATATTTGCGCACAATATAAAGGGCAAATATATTCATCAGCAAAGTCAGGACAAATAATGTCATTCCCAGAGCAAAAGCTACCAGCGTTTGCGGTGAATCAAATTCCAGATCGCCGGTGAGCTGGTTGACGATTTTGACGGTTATGGTCGTCATCGGCGCAAACGGGTTCAGGCTCATATTGGCCGCTACCCCGGCCGCCAGCACGACAATCATGGTTTCGCCGATAGCGCGCGAGGCTGTCAGCAGCAAAGCCGCGACAATGCCCGGCAAAGCCGCCGGCAAAACCACTTTTTTAATGGTTTCCGAGCGCGTGGCTCCCAGGCCGTAAGAGCCGTCTCGCAAGACACGCGGCACCGCGGTGATAATATCATCGGACAGGGAAGAAACAAAAGGAATCAGCATAATCCCCATTACCAGCCCGGCCGTCAGCACACTTTGCGCCGCAATAAAGCCCTGCCCGCCGGAAAGCGCCGCCGAAATATCGCGCAGCAGCGGCCCAACCGTCATGAGCGCAAAAAAGCCGTAAACAATGGTAGGGATACCGGCCAGAATTTCGAGCAGCGGCTTGATCAGCGCGCGCCGGCGCGGTGCCGCATATTCAGCCATATAAATAGCGGCAAAAAGGCCGATCGGCACCGCCACCAGCATGGCCACCAGCGCAATATAAAGCGTGCCGGCCAAAAGCGGCAGCAGGCCGAAACGCCCGGCCGCCCCGGCCGTATCGCCGGCGGCGGCAAAGCGCGGATCCCACACTGTGCCGAAAAAGAAATTGCGCGGAGAGACATATTCAAAAAAATGCGCGGTTTGCACCAGCATCGATACAACAATGCCGATAGTGGTAATAATCGCCAGCATTGAGGCCAGAAACAAGGCCGATATAATCACCTGCTCCACTTTATTGCGGGCGCGGAAAGCCGGCCTGACGCGATAAAAACTGTAGAAAAAAGCCAGAGCCGCCAGGATAAGCGCCGCCGCCGCGCCGGCTTTTTGCCAGGCATAACGCGCCTCCAGCCAGGCCACAGCCGGCGGCAGCATATAATCGCGGCCGTTTTCTACCAGGACAACAGCTTTTTCAACCCGCAGCTTCTCACGCATGGCAGCATAGCCGGCCTGCGCATAATCGGCGGGATTGCCGCCCAAAGCCGCAAGATTTTTCACCAGATCCGACAAAATAACCTTTTCCAGGTCAAAATCGGCCGGCGGCGGCGCGGTAAAGCGTGATTTTGCTGCGCCGAGACCGGTTTCAGGGCTGTTGTGCGCCGCCAGCTCGGCAAAAGCCCGGCGCTCGAGATACATATTGCCGCTCACGCTCCATATCAGCACAAACAGCAAGGCCGGCGCGGTGATAATAAAAAACGCCCACCAGCCATAATAAAGCGGGCGAGAGTGCATTTTTTGCCCCTCATTTTCCAGCCGCCGCGCCCGCGCCCGGCAGGTAAAAAAGCCGGCAAGGCCGAAAATTATAATAATATAGACAAGCCCTAAAGCCGACATAGCATTCCTTATTGTATCAGCGCGGCAGGGACCCCCCTGAAAGCCTGCTTCGGCAGCAAAACAACCCGGCCCGGCGCCGCCGCCGGCAGATAACCGCCCGGCGCGCCGGGCTTAACCGGCAAAGGCTGCCTTGCGGCTGCAAGCACCTTGTCCTGCGCGCCCTTTATTGCAATTTGGCCGCCATTGCAAGCCTGCGCCGCATTTCCTGCCGCGGCCGCGCGGCGCAACAGCCGCGGCCGCAGGCCGGGCGGCGCGCCGCCGGCTGCCTCCCTTACCGCTGCGCCGTTGCCGCCGGTATCATCATAATCTGCCCGGCGGCAAAAGCCGCGCGGCTCAAAGCGCGCTGCGCCGGCGCCGCCGGCACCAGCCCATATTCCGCCAGCGGGCTGTCAGGGCCGATCATCGCATCGGAAAGGAGAAAATCCACATAATCTTTCAACCCCGGAAGCACGCCAATATGCGCTTTTTTGACATATATATAAAGCGGGCGGGAAACAGCATAGCGGCCGGACGCAATGGTCGCTTCAGCCGGAATAACATTGTCAACCGCTACAAGCTGCAAACGGTCGGCATTATTGCGGTAAAAACTCAGGCCAAACACCCCCAGCCCGGTCGGATTGGCAACAAGGCGCGCCAGCGTTTCCGAATAATCGCCGTCAATATCGACCGCTTTGCCGTCTTTGCGCACAGCGATACAGGCCTGCCGCGCCGCCGCGGCAGAAAAACCGGCCGCCGTAAATTGCGCATAAGCGCCGCTGTCGCGGCAGCCCTGCAAAAGCAGCTTTTCTTCCACCACCTCACGCGTTCCGTGCTTTTCTCCCGGTATATAGGCGGCAATATCCCAGGCCGGCAGAGCATCATCCACTTCGCGCCAGGTTTTATAAGGGTTGGCAACCGGCCGGCCGGCGACAAAAATTTGCGCCGCCAGCGCCTTATATATATCCTGCGGGCGGATATTCCACGGCCGGCTGCCGGCGCCGACAGCCAGCGCCACGCCGTCATAGCCCAGGCATAGTTCTTCTATCGCCTTCACCCCGGCGGCGGCGCAGGCCTGCAGCTCCCCGGCTTTTATCGCGCGTGAGCTGGTGGCAATATCGATAGTATTTTCCCCCGTGCCGCGGCAAAATTCCTTAATGCCGGCGCCGGAGCCGCCGGATTCAATCACCGGGGTCTTATATTCCGGATAGACTTCGCTAAAAGCTTCAGCCGCCAGCCGCGCATAAGGCAAAACCGTAGAGGAGCCGGCAATCTGCACCTGATTGCGCGCCAAAGCCGCGCCCGCATAGAGCAGCAGGACAAAACCGAACAGGCCGGCGCCGATAATGTGACGAATTTTGTGCATTGCAAAATCCTGCCCCCTGGACAGACGCCGCCACTGCGGCGCAGGCAGCCTGTCACCGGCTTTTCTCCCCACAGTTTCTATACGGGAAACCGTGCCGGCGTCAAGCTTTATGCCCCGGTTTTACCCTGTTCTTCCAGCCTGTCCCAAAAAAGCGCGGCAATATCGGCGCCGCCAAAGTTTTTCACCTCGCGCACACCGGTAGGAGAGGTCACGTTAATTTCGGTCAGATAGCCGCCAATGACATCAATCCCCGCCAGGAACAGCCGCCGCTTTTGCAAAAACGGCTTGAGTCGCTCGCAGATCTGCTGCTCGCGCGCCGTCAGTTCGGTTTTTTCCGCCCGGCCGCCAATATGCAGGTTGGAGCGCGCCTCGCCTTTGGCCGGCACCCGGTTGATCGCCCCGGCATAGCCGCCGTCTATCAGGATAATGCGCTTGTCACCGGCGCGCACCGCCGGCACATAGCGCTGCACCATAAACGGCTCCGGGTAAAGCCTGGCAAACATTTCCAGCAGGGAAGGCAGATTGCCGTCAGCCTTTTTCAGGTAAAATACCCCGGCGCCGCCATTGCCGTAAAGCGGCTTGATAATAATATCGCCATGGGCGCGGCGAAAAGCCTCGACCTCGGCCCGGTCACGCGTTATCAGCGTTGGCGGCATTAAATCGGGAAACTCGGTTACAAAAACCTTTTCCGGGCTGTTGCGCACCCAGAACGGATCATTGACAATGCGCGTAGCGCCGCCAACCCGCTCAAGCAAATGGGTGGTGGTGATATAATTCATGTCAAAAGGCGGATCCTGGCGCAAAAGCACAATATCCATCTCTGAGAGCAGGGTTCTTTGCACCGGCCCAAGCTGGAAATGCGCCCCCTGTTTATCGGCCACGCGCAAGGCCTTTAGCAGGGCAAAAACCCGGCCGTCCTCCATGGCCAGCCGGTCGGGCGTATAATAAAACAGCGCGTGCCCCCGCCGCTGCGCTTCCAGACACAAGGCAAAACTGGTATCGCCGGCAATGCGGATACCGGCAATATCGTCCATTTGCACTGCAAGTTTCATCGCCCGTTTTCCTTATTTTGTCTGTGCCGCCGCCTGTTACCGGTGGCGCTGCCGCGCCGGGACAAGCCCGGCGTTTTTTAGTCTAGCCTGTTTTTAGCGCAAAAGCGGCGTCAAACAGCGCTTTGGTATAGGCGGTCTGCGGCGCGGCAAAAATTTCTGCCGCCTGCCCCCGCTCCACCGGCCGGCCGTTTTGCATTACCAGCACATCATGCGCCAGCGCTTTAACCACTTTTAAATCATGGCTGATAAACAGGTAAGATAAATTATGCTTTTGCTGCAAAGCGCGCAACAGATCAACAATTTGCGCCTGCACACTCATATCAAGGGCAGAGGTCGGCTCGTCCAGCATAATAAAGCGCGGGTTTAACACCAGCACCCGGGCAATGGCAATGCGCTGGCGCTGCCCGCCGGAAAATTCATGCGGGTAGCGGTGGCGCATGGCCGGGTCAAGCTGCACTTCGCGCAGCGCTTTTATCACCTTTTCTTCCCGCGCCGGCCGGCTCAAACCGCGCTCATGCACGCTGAGACCTTCGGCAATTATCTCCCCCACCGACATACGCGGCGATAAAGCGCCGAAAGGATCCTGAAAGACAATTTGCATGGCGGCGCGCAAGGGCCGCATTTGCCGGTAATTATAGCGGCTGATTTCCTGCCCGGCAAAGTGAATGGCGCCTTGCGAGGCGATCATGCGGGTTAAAGCCAGCCCCAAAGTGGTTTTGCCGGAGCCGGATTCCCCCACTACGGCCAGAGTTTGCCCGGCTTTGACGGCAATATCAATACCGTCCACCGCTTTGATAAATGTTTTTGCCCGGCGTAAAAACCCTTTCTTCACCGGAAACCATACTTTGACCTGCTCACCCGCCAGCACAACAGAGCTATGCGCCGGCGCCGGCGCCGGCCGGCCTTTTGGCGCTGCCGCCAGCAGCTTTTTGGTGTAAGCATGCTGCGGATTGGTAAAAATCTGCTCAACCGGGCCGTTTTCAACAATCTCGCCTTGCGTCATCACACAGACTCGATCGGCGATTTTGCGCACTACCGCCAGATCATGGGTGATAAACAGCATAGCCATATTGCGCTCGGCCTTGAGCTGCGCCAGAAGCTGCAAAATCTGCGCCTGCACGGTTACGTCCAGCGCGGTGGTCGGCTCATCGGCAATCAGCAGAGAGGGATTATTGGCCAGCGCCATGGCAATCATCACTCTTTGCCGCTGCCCGCCCGACAGCTCATGCGGAAAGGCAGCCAGGCGGGCGGCGGCATCGCGAATCCCCACCTGACGCAGCAATTCTCCGGCCCGCTTTTGCGCCGCAGCCGCAGGCCAGCCCTGGTGAATTTGCAAAATTTCGGCAATTTGCCGCCCCACGCGCTGCAATGGGTTGAGTGACGTCATCGGCTCCTGAAAGATCATGCTGATAGCGCCGCCGCGCACAGAACGCAGCTCTTTATCCCCCATGGTCAGAATATTGCACCCCCCGGCCGCCACGCTGTTTATGGCTTGTTCACCCTGCCTGCCGCTTTGGCCAAAAAACATAATCTCGCCGGAAGGGTGAAAAGCGGCAGGGTAAGGCAGCAGTTTGAGCACCGACAAAGCCGTCAGCGATTTGCCGGAGCCGGATTCCCCCACCAGCGCCACCGTTTCGCCGCGGTGAATAGTAAAAGAGATACGGTTGACAACCGGGCTGGCCGCGCCGCCGCCCGGCGCGCGAAAAGCCACCGACACATCGCGCACAGCGAGCAGTTTTTCCGCCTGTTCCGGCTTGCGCATGACTTACTCCTGTTGAAAAACTTTGCGCGGATCAAAAGCATCGCGCGCCGCCTCGCCGATAAAAGCCAGCAGCGACAACATGCCGGCAATAGCGACAAAACCGGTTATGCCGATCCACGGCGCATTGAGATTATTGGTCGCCTGGCGCATCAGCTCGCCCAGCGAAGCGGAGCCGGGCGGCAGGCCAAAGCCTAAAAAATCCAGCGAAGTCAGGGCGGAAATGCCGGCGGTGAGCAAAAACGGCAAATAGGTAATAGCGGCAACACAGGCATTAGGCAGCAAATGGCGGCGCATAATGGTAAAATTGCTCACCCCCAGCGCCCGCGCCGCCGTAACATATTCAAAATTGCGCACGCGCAAAAATTCTGCCCGCACCACCCCCACCAGCAGCACCCAGTTAAACAGCAGCATAATCACCAGCAGCACCCAGAAGCTCTGGGCAAAAATCGCCGAAAGCGTAATCAGCAGATACAGGCTGGGGACAGAAGACCAGATTTCAATAAAACGCTGGAGAGCCAAATCAACCCAGCCGCCGAAATAGCCCTGCACCGCTCCGGCGGCAATGCCCAAAGCCGCCGAGAAAAAGGTGAGAATAAAGGTAAAGGCGATAGAGACGCGAAAGCCGTAAAGCACCCGGGCAAAAATATCGCGCGTCTGATCATCTGTCCCCAGCAGGTTCCAGTTAGCCAGGCGGCATTGCCGGTCGGCCGCGCCCTGCGGGTAAAGAGCGCAGCGCTCGGCTTTTGTCTGCAGCCAGAAAGGCGGGCTTAAAGCGCGGCTGTTGTCGCCCGGCGTATTATAGGAATAATGGAAAAGCGGCCAGATTGCCCAGCCATGAGCGGCAATTTCACCGGCAATATAGGGATCGCGGAAATCAGCCGCGGCAAGCTGGCCGCCAAATTTTTCATCAGCATAATCAAAGAAAACAGGAAAAAGCAGCTCACCTTTATAAGAAGCGATAATCGGCCGGTCATTCGTGATCAATTCCGCGCAGAAGGAACACAGGCACAGGCCCAAAAACAGCCATAAAGCATAAAAGCCGCGCCTGTTGGCCTTGAAATTCTGCCAGCGGCGCTGATTAAGCGGCGACAATAGCGGCCGGCGGACTGGCCGGCAGCGCCGGCAAAATAAAGAAAACCGGCGGCACAGCGATGCCGCTTCACTTGTGGCAGCCGGGCAGGCTTTGGCGTTTTTCATACATCTCTCCGGTCAAAATCAATGCGCGGATCTACCAGGCAATAGGTTAGATCCGATAACAGCGCCACAATGAGGCCAATGAGAGAAAAGATATAAAGAGTGCCGAACACCACCGGATAATCGCGCGACAATACCGCTTCATAACTGAGCAGCCCAATGCCGTTGAGCGAATAAAGCATTTCTATCAACAGCGAACCGGTGAAAAAAGAGCTGATAAAAGCAGCGGGAAAACCGGCAATCACCACCAGCATGGCATTGCGGAAAATATGTTTGTATAATATGCCGCGCTCGCTCAGGCCCTTGGCGCGGGCCGTGGTTACATATTGCTTGCGGATCTCTTCCAGAAAGCAGTTTTTGGTCAGCAAAGTGGCGGTGGCAAAGGAAGAAATCACCATAGCGGTAACCGGCAAAATAATATGCCATACATAATCGCCGATTTTGCCGAAAAAAGATAAATCGGCAAAATTCTCCGACACTAAATGCCCGAGCGGAAACCAGTTGAAAAATGAGCCGCCGGCAAAAAACACCATTAACATAATGCCGAACAGAAAGCCGGGAATGGCATAGCCGATAATCACCAGAGCGCTGGTCCAAATATCAAATTTTGAGCCGTCCCGCACCGCTTTGCGAATGCCGAGCGGAATGGAAATAGCATAAGAGAGCAATAATTGCCACAGCCCCAGCGAAATGGAAACCGGCAAAGCCTCAGCAATCAGCGCTAAAACCGGCCGGCCTTTAAAATAGGACTCGCCAAAATCAAAGCGCAGATAATTCCACAACAGCAGGCCGTAACGCTGCAAAGGCGGCTTGTCAAAGCCGAATTGCCGCTCCAGCCGGGCGATAAATTCCGGGTCAAGCCCCTGGGCGCCGCGATATTTGCTGCTGGCGGCCGAATCGGCAAAAGCGGTGATTTCTGATGTCGCGCCGCTATTGCCGCCGCCGGCCAGATTGCCCAGCGCATCGCCGCCTGTGCCCTGCAACTGGGCAATAATATTTTCCACCGGCCCGCCGGGGGTGAACTGCACAATAAGGAATGTCACCGTCAAAATGCCGATAATTGTCGGGAAAATCAACAGGATACGGCGCAGAATATATGATCCCAAATCCAGGCTCCCTGACCGCCGGCCGCTTTAACCTGCCGGCGCAAAACCGCTTTACCCCTGCGCCGGCCGCACCCCGGCCGCATAAACACGCAGACACCCGCCGCAGCGCCCGGCCCGGCGGGCAAGGCGGCGCGGCGGCCTTATACTAATAGGCGCGGCGCAAAAAGCAACCGGCAGACAAGCGCCGCCGGCCCGCGCGCCGCGGCAAAGGCGCATATAAGCCGGAATAACGGCCTGTTTCCACAAGAAAATAATTTCCCGCGGGAGAGAGCGGCCGCAGCCGATATTCCTCTTGCCAAAGCGGCGCTTCTCACTTAACACAAGAGAGAGTAATTTACCGGATAATTTTGCGCCTCTGATGGAGATTCTGCCCGTGACAAACGCCGATATCAGTACTCAGCTCGTCCGTCTTTCCGAGCCGGCTTTGCATTATGCCTTCTCCGCCGCCGGCGCTTTGATGATTTTTATCGCCGGCTGGCTTATTACCGGCATGGTGCAGCGCGGCACCTTGAAAGCGCTGGCGCGCATTAAAGGGGTGGACGCCACAATCGCCCATTTTCTGGCGCGCGCCGTGCGTTATGCCATGCTGATTATCATTCTGGTGATGATATTGGGGCAGTTCGGGGTGCAGACAGCCTCTATCCTCGCCGCTTTGGGCGGCGCAGCGCTGGCTGTCGGCCTGGCTTTGCAGGGCACATTACAAAATATCGCCGCCGGCATTATGCTGCTGGCTTTGCGCCCCTTTCGCATAGGGGAATATATTACCGCCGGCTCGATTCAGGGCAAAGTGAGGGAAATCAGCCTGTTTACCACCGATATTATCACCTCGGACGGGCTTTATATTTCCGCCCCCAATTCGGCGCTGTGGAATGTGCCGATCATCAATGCCAGCCGCCTGCCCACCCGCCGCCATGATTATACGGTCGGCATTGCTTACGGCGATGATATTGACAAGGCTTTCGCCCTTATCCGGGGGGTGATTGGGGCGGAGCCTGATGTTTTGCCCGATCCTGAGCCGCTGTTTTTTGTCGCCGAGCTGGCCGATAGCGCGGTTATTCTGGCCTGCCGCTATTGGATAAAAAACAGCGCTTTTTACCCGGTATCGCGCCACATTAATCAGGCGGTCAAGCAGGCTTTTGACCAAAACGGCATTTCTATCCCCTATCCGCATATTACCTATCAGAACGGCGACACCCCGCCGCCGCTGCCGGAGGCGGCAGCCGCAGCGGCAATGGTAGCGGCAAGGCCGAAGGCGGCAGCGCAACAGAAAACACCGCCCGGCAAAAAGCGAGCCTGATACAGCAGCCGTCTTGCCGTTTCCTTGCGGCGCCTGGCGCAAGCCCAAGAAACAAACCGTGCAGCCGCCTGCCCAGAGGCGAGCACAACCGCCGCGCCGGAATGATGTTCCTGTAGTCAAATAAAGGCAAAAGCCGGAAAGCCCGATTTATTTGATATTATAACGGACGGGGGCAGCGAAATAGGCTTCCATAAACTCTTCGCGCTCTTTTTTTGCGCGTTCACGATTTCGCTCTAAAAGCTGCTGCATTTCTTCATAGCGCAGCGACAAAAAACTGTCTTTCTCTGCAGCCTGTTTCTCATTAGGATTCTTGTCTCTCTTCTCATTGTGTGGCATAACTTACCCCTATGGTGGTGCATTACAACAAGCTAACGCAGAATCGTTAACAAGCAGCTTTATTATTTGATATTAACCCGCTTGCAGCAAGAAATTTCGAGGAGGGTAACGTAATGGTTAACAACAAATTAAAAGACACGCCTGATATCTTCATTGGTATTGTTTCTTTTGTCGGCATTGACACCCGCCCTGTTATTTCGGCACTGGCAAAGGATTTTGAAGCCTTTGGCTATCAGCCTGTTCCTATTAAAATCAGTGGAGCTTTTCCTGATTTTGACAAGACTCTCTCACTCCATATGCTTGATGATGTCTCTGAAAAAGATCGCACTGAAAAATATATAGAATTTGGTAATGAAATCCGCAAGAAATTCGACAATAATGATTTTTGGGCGCAATACGCCATTTCTGAAATAGGTGGAGAAAAAGACAATGAAGCAGCAGACGAAGACAAGCCCAAAGCCTATATTATCAACCAATTAAAGACTGAAGATGAGTTAAATCTTCTCAAATCCGTTTACGGTAAAGCGTTTTTTCAGCTTTCCATTTATTCGGCTCGCGACAGGCGCGTAGATTATCTGGCCAAATATAAAGCCAAGGCGGAAAGGAAAAGAGACCCAAACCCCTATCGGTCGGAAGCAGAAAAGCTGGTTAACAGAGATTATGACGAAAAACTGAAACACGGGCAGCAGGTCGGTAAAATCTTTTCGCTGGCGGATGTTATCATCAATATAGATGACAAAGAAGCGCACCCGGTAGAAAAACAAATTGAGCGTTTTGTTGAATTACTGTTCGGCAGCAATACATATTCTCCCAATCCTATGGAATATGGTATGTATATGGCACATTCTGCGGCCTTGCGCAGCCTCGATTTATCGCGTCAGGTCGGTGCCGCTATTTTCCGCTGCAGCGGAGAAGTTGCCGCTTTAGGCTGCAATGAAGTGCCGAAAGCCGGTGGCGGCACATATTGGGCTGATGCGACATATGACGCCAGAGAATATAAAAAAGGCAGTGACAGCAATGATACCCGCAAGAAAGAGCTTTTAGCGGAACTTGAAGCCATTCTCGAAACAAGCTGCTCTGAGGAACACAAAGGCACCTTACGAAAAATTATCGACGATAATAAAAAGCCGTTGGAAGATTCGCAATTTATGGACGCATTAGAATATGGACGCATTGTCCATGCTGAGATGAATGCCGTAACAGATGCTGCCCGACTTGGTATTAGCCTGAAAGGTGCCACTCTATACTGCACTACTTTCCCCTGCCATATGTGCGCCAAGCATATTATTGCCGCCGGGCTGAAGCGGGTTGTTTTTCTTGAGCCTTACCCTAAAAGCCTGACGGCCGATCTGCACCCGGATTCGGCGCAGATAGAAGGCGCTTCCCGTGAAGGTTATCAGAGCTATCCCGCAGTAGTTTTCACGCATTTTTTTGGCATTACCGCTCAGCGTTATTATGAATTTTTTCATCGCGGTAAACGAAAAGATAAAGATAGCGAATTTCAGGATTATATAGGCGGGCGGCCGCGACCGATTTTTGCTCCCTATCAGATAGATTCCGATATGGAGAACGAAACCATGGGGGAATTCATAAAAAAACTCTCCTCACCGGCAGGGCCGGCAGGCGCGATCACGGAATCGAGCGAAACCCTTTTGCGCCGGGCACGGTTTTGGCGGAAGGTGCGGGCAGGCAAGCGGCTTCGCGGAAGCAAAGGAAGCAGGCCAGACAGATAACTGCACTGCCCCGTAAAAATGAATCGCAAAAAACTGGTCGGAGTGAGAGGATTCGAACCTCCGACCCCCTCGTCCCGAACGAGGTGCGCTACCAGGCTGCGCTACACTCCGAATTTTCCGCCCTGCAAACCGGCCGAACAGCCACCGGGCACCACAACAGGCATACACCCGCCACAAGCCTTGCCTGTGTTTCCGGGCTTGCACCTGTTACCGCAAGCGCCTGCCTCTGCCCCGTCCTCGGCACTTGCCTTTGCCTCGGCACCCACAACCTCTCTGCCTCCCCTTAAGAGCAGGCAGCCGCCAAGCCGAAGGCCGCACCGGCAAAGACACAGGCACCGCGCCTAGGCCGTGAGCCGTGAGCCGTGAGCCGTGAGCCGTGAGCCGTGAGCCGTTTATATCGCCGCAGCGCCCCGCCTGCAAGCCTTTTTTCTTTAAAATAGCAATTCTGCTTGCTTCTTTTTTTCGCATAATTATAAATAAATGCCTATAATACAGGCAGGGGCGCGGCACTCCGCTTATGACACCGGCTTTACGGCCGCCGCCTGCCCTTGAGCCAATTATGAGGCAATGCATGGTGAAAAAAAGCGGCAGGCCCATGGCCGAAAAAACAAAGCCGGCGCGGGCGGGAGCGCCGCTTGTTTCCTTTATTATGAGCGGCGGTGTCGGCGCCCGGCTATGGCCGCTCTCCCGGCAGGATTTCCCCAAACAGTTTCATGATTTTTCCGGTCATGGCTCCATGCTGGCGCGCACGGTGCAGCGCCTTAATTTCGCCAATCGCCGCCGGCCGGAAAAAACCGCCAAAATGCCGGTTTATCTTATCGCTTCCGAACATCATGCGCCTTTATTAGATAAAGAAATCAGCGGTTTGCCGCTTTACGGCGGCCAGCCGGTTTTTGAGCCGCTGGGGCGCAATACGGCGGCGGCCGTGGCGCTTGCCTGCGCTATTACCCTGCAAAATTATGGCGACAGTCTGGTGCTTATTGTCCCTTCCGATCATGATATTGCCACGGAAGAGCAGTTCTGGCAGACCATTGAGGCCGGCCTGCCCGCAGCAAAGGACGGTAAAATTGTTATATTCGGCATCAAGCCGGACAAGCCGGAAACCGGCTACGGCTATATTGAAACCGCGCCGGCCAAAGCCGGCGAGCCGGCCGGAAAAGTGCTGCAATTTAAAGAAAAGCCGGACAAAGCGGCCGCCGAGCATTATTGCCGGGCCGGCAATTTCTGGTGGAATTCCGGCATTTTCCTGTTTTCGGCCAAAACCATGCAGCAGGCTTTTGCCCGTTTCGCCCCGCAAATAGAACATAATGTCACGGCAGCGCTGGCCAAAGCGCGGCATAATCTTGCCGGTTTGTGGCTGCCTTTTGACGCTTATAAAAATATCCCCGCCGATTCGGTTGATTATGCCATTATGGAACAGGCTGATAATATTGTGCTGGTGCCGGCGCGTTTCCGCTGGAATGATTTAGGCTCATGGCAATCGCTGCTGGATACGCCGGCCGGCAGGAACAACCGCGATGCTCACGGCAATGTTCTGATTGGCGATGTTGTCGCTATTGATTGTGAGCGCAGTTATTTGCGTTCTGAAAGCGGGCTGCTTTCGGCTGTGGGGCTAAAAAATACGGCGGTTGTTGCCACGGCGGACGCAACATTTATCGCCCCGGTGTCACAAAGCCAGAATGTGCGCAAAATTGTAACCGCGCTGGAAAAATCCGGCCGGCTGGAAACCCGCTTTACCCCGGCGCCGGATCGCCCGCTTATGGCCGGCGCGCATTTAAGCCGGGTGGAAAGCTGGCTGTTTGAAGAGGCTTTGCCTTTATGGTCTGAGCGCGGGGTTGATGATAAAGGCGGCTTTTATGAGGCTTTGAATATGGAAGCGCTGCCCTTGCGGGCAGATAAGCGCATGCGCACCCAGGCGCGGCAGGTCTATAGCTTTGCCGTAGCCGGCGCGCATGGCTGGCAGGGGCCGTATCGCCGGCTTATCAGCCACGGGCTGGATTTTATTGAAAAAGGGCAGACACAACAGGGCAGCTTTATCGCCGCTTATGACGCCGACAATCAGATTAAAGACAAAACGGAAGATTTTTACGATCAAAGCTTTGTGCTGCTGGCTTTAGCGCATGCTCACGCTGCCGGCGAGCGCCGCGCTGCCAAGCTGGCAGAAGAGGGTTTTGTCTTTCTGGATAGCTTTTTGCTGGACAAAAGCGGCCGCCCTCCCGGCACAAAAGGCTATTTTGAAACCCCCGGCAATGAGCGGCCATGGCGCCGCTCCAACCCGCATATGCACTTTCTGGAAACCTGCCTGGCCTGGTATGAAGCAACAGGCGAGGCCAGCTATCTTGACCGCGCCGCGGCCATTGTGGCTTTATTTCATGAGCGTTTTTTTGATACGGAAAACTGGGCGTTAGGGGAATTTTTTAGCCAAAGCTGGCAAAAAGCCAAAGGGGCAGCCGGTGATATATGCGAACCCGGACATCATTTTGAATGGGCGGCGCTGTTAATGGCCTTTGAGCGGCACCAAACGGCGCGGGCAGCAGGGCAGCCGGCTAAAGCCGCCGGCGCGGATCGGCCGGATAATGTGCAGGCGGCGCGCCGGCTTTATGCCTCGGCTCTTGCCAACGGCGTTAACCGCACAACCGGGCTGGCTTATAATTCTGTCTCACGTTTCGGCCCGCCGATAGATGGTGCCACGCGCTCCTGGCC